>Ga0180009_10000381_pt1 | contig 63806 bp, 62 predicted proteins | sample OS_PC_MetaG_FD_123537 | JGI IMG/M metagenome (GOLD analysis project Ga0180009, IMG submission 123537) | Groundwater microbial communities from the Aspo Hard Rock Laboratory (HRL) deep subsurface site, Sweden - OS_PC_MetaG | ecosystem: Environmental > Aquatic > Deep subsurface > Groundwater... | reverse complement strand
TTTTCCATAATTTCTTTTACTTCACCTCTTGTCCCCATATTTATGCCACTACTTTCTCATACAAATATTTTTGAAAATCAATAAAAGTAGCGCGGATATTATCAACACCTCCCAGCATTTCTTCAGCATCACGTATTGCCTGATATTTCAGGGTCAGAAGATCCGGGAGCTTCTCCTGATCAAGCTCCTCAACACCGGTTTCAATGTATTTAGAGAGAACAAACTCCAAAAATTCTTTTTGTTTATTATTTAATCCCTCAAAAATTCTCGACTGCGCCTGAGCTACTCGCATTTCCCTGGTAATTGGCTTCACGGCAAAGGAAACATATTCGAGCACATCAAATAGGTCGCTTTTCTCAGCGTTAATCAATTTCTGTAAGCTAACTAAAACATCTGCACCATATCCAGCATCGAAGAGTTTTACAAGCAATGCCTTGCGCGTAATGGGATTAGACCAGATCTTGCGTAGCTCGGCTTCGCTTTTGAATAATTCCGGCAAAGTGCCGAACATTCCTTGCACAAACTCTTCTGCTGAAATCGGCTTACCATCTGCACTCCAAAACGAGGTCGAGATCATGTGCTGAATTTCACGTTCTTTACCATCTCGAAGTTTTATTTTTACTTTTGCAGGACATTCACAGGGACTTTTCCCACACTTGGGACAAATAGGAGGTGGCTCTTTTATGCATTCACACGGTCTTTTACCACATACAGGACAGAGCCGAGGCGGTTTTTTTACGCATACACAGGGCTCTTGACCGCATTTAGCACAAACTTCGGCTACAGGCTCGCCATCCCATTCTGGATCAGCAAAATGATGATACGCGTCCACAAAGTCATAAATAGTGAAATACTCTTTCCCATCAAATAACCGTGTGCCACGACCTATGATCTGCTTAAACTCAATCATTGAATTGACCGGACGCATGAGTATAATATTGCGAATATTCCGAGCATCTACACCCGTAGATAGCTTTTGCGAAGTTGTAAGAATTGTTGGGGTTGTCTTTTCGTTATCCTGAAATTGGCGTAGATATTGATCGCCCAATGCGCCATCATTAGCGGTAACGCGCACGCAGTAATTAGGTTCTTTGCTTTGTTTATATTGGTTGACTAAATCCCGCACCGCCATCGCATGATCCTGTGTTGCACAAAAGACAATAGACTTTTCATTCTGATTAATTTCGGAAAGGAATATCTTCACTCGCTTAGCTTCGCGCTCCTTGATCTCTATAATTCTATTAAAATCGGGTTCTGTATAGATTTTGCCTTGCTCTATCTCACCTTCAATAATTTGGTCATCCGAAACATAGACATAATCGTCTATCGTGGTCTTGATCCGTTTTACTTTGAATGGTGTCAGAAATCCGTCGTTAATACCCTCTTTAAGCGAATAGATGTATACCGGATCGCCAAAATATTCATACGTATCCCTGTTCTCTTCGCGCCGGGGTGTAGCTGTTAAGCCAAGTTGAACAGCAGGCGAAAAGTATTCCATAATACCGCGCCAATTACCTTCATCGTTTGCGCCGCCGCGATGACATTCATCGATAATGATAAAGTCAAAATAATCAGCCGGATAGCTACCAAAATAAGGCGCAGAGTTACCATCTTTATCCTTACCACTCATAAAGGTCTGAAAAATAGTAAAGAAAATACTGCCATTAGTTGGAACGCCACCTTTTTTGCTGATCTCTTTGGGGCTTATCCTCACTAATGCGTCTTCAGGAAATGCCGAAAAGGCGTTGAATGCTTGATCAGCCAGGATATTTCTATCGGTAAGAAACAAGATACGTGGCCTGCGGCTTCCATCGCGCTTTAAGTTCCAGCGAGTTTGATAAAGTTTCCACGCTATTTGAAAGGCAATAAATGTCTTGCCTGTGCCTGTTGCCATAGTAAGCAAAATACGCTGTTTGTTATCAGCGATGGCTTTCATTGTATTATTGACGGCTATCTCTTGATAGTAGCGAACATCTTTTGTGCCACCAACATCTTCAAATGGAACCTGATTGAATTTATCTTGCCATTGATTTTGAATTGCAAAGGTTTTATTCCAGAGATCAATAGGTGATGGGAAATCGGTAAGCAACCCTTCCTTGCCGGTTTTCATGCAGATTTGGTAAATCTCTTTACCATTACTGGCATAGGTAGTATCAAGATGCATAATTTCAGCATAGTTCTTAGCTTGGGCAACACCTTCGCCAACCTCTTGCTCATCGCTCTTGGCCTCAACAACAGCAAGTTTACGGCCCTTATAAACAAGCACATAATCAGCGCTCAAAGGTTTGGCGCGACCTCCGCCAGTTTGGATTTTCCCTAAAGTAATTTTATATTCACGCAGGACTTTTGTGCCATCTAAGACGCCCCAACCGCTGACTTTTAGCTTAGGATCAATATATTCTGCTCTGGTTTCGGCTTCGTTCATGAACATGCTCCCGTAAGTTCACCTGCAAAGGCTTTTTGTAATATTGACTTCTTCAATTCCTCAAGATCAATCAATTTCTTTTGGTATATAGCTTCAAGTTTCTTTGTTTCACCAGAAAGGGCAACGAATTTTACAACAATGCGTTTTTGTTCGGGAATAGGCGGAATATTTACTCTAATTTCATAAACCTCATTGCGGTTAATGCCCGGCTTTACGCCCTTTGCAAGCTTTCGCAGATTAAGTGTTAATAGCAAATTATGGAGAAACTCCAAGGTGTATTTCTTGTCATCGAATGTCACAAAATAAGTTACATCTAAAGGCCAGAATCTTTTTTCAGTAAGATTGACCTCGCCAGCAGAACCTTTTCGGCCCACAATAATACTTGGCTTATCATAATAAAATTCATCGGTTCTATCTTTTTCCCCGTTAGCACCATAAACCGGATATTTGCCATTTGGAATTCTTTTATCATCGGGTAAAGGCTTTCCGTATTCTAATTTTACAACCTCCCCCAGCTTCTTCTTTTCCCAGCCTATCCCAGAATCTACAAAGACACTTTGCAGATACGAATTAAAAAGTTCACGATTATTTTGCAGGTTCTTTTCGACGCTTTCCTTTGCCTTAGCCAAAGTGACAAAAACCTTATCCAGAACAGCTACGATGCGTTGTTGTTCAGTGAGCGATGGTAAGGGGATTTCGATATCCTTGAATTTATTCATCGAAACACCACCAATAAGACCTGCTAATTCAGTTGAAAAATATTTCTGAAAGATTGAACTAAAATAATAATAGTATACGAAACGACTTTCGGCATTTTTGTTTGTGGTTGTTGCAAATAATTTATTGCCAAAACAAATATCTTGATTTGTAAAACCAATTTTTCTACCAGCACTCCCACCCTCAGCACATATTAACACAGTATTTTTTGGAGCTATTTTGAATAAACTTATTTCTTCAAAAGGTATTTTAACTCCATTTTCATAATTGATAATACTTTCATAACTCACATCTTTCGTAGCTATGTAAGGTAGCCCATCTTTGATGCCAGTATATTTATCTTTCTTAACCTCTTCATTAATGCTATTGCCATTATATATATTACCAATTTCGGATATTTTTTTTACTTCCCACCCGCGCTTCATACCAACCCTCGAATTCTCTTCATTATTTCCGCAGCTTCTTCATCCATCTCTTTCATCTCATCCAAAATCTTTTTTGGCTCACGCAAGGCTACTGTTTCTTTCTTATGCGGATTATTCACCGATAGATCAAATGTTTCTTTATCAATGTCGGAAACATCAATTGCCCATGAATTGTCAGAATTGGCTTTAGTCTTTTGAAGCGTCATAAACTCTTCTAAATCTTTCTCACTAAGCGAATTAGTTTTACCTAAGTTTCTTTTAGGATCAAGCTTGTAATACCAAATCTTTCTTGTTGGAATGCCCTTTTCAAAGAAAAGAACTACTGTTTGCCCTCCTGCAGAAAACACACCGCGAGGAAGATTAAGCATCGTATGTAAATTACAACTCTCCAGCAACAGTTTACGCAAACTAACTGAAGCATTATCAGTATTAGAAAGAAAAGTATTCTTGATTACCACGCCAGCTCTACCACCAGCTTTTAGAATCTTAATGAAATGCTGTAGAAACAAAAAGGCTGTTTCGCTACTTTTTATGGGGAAGTTCTGCTGCACTTCCTTGCGCTCCTTACCGCCGAAAGGCGGATTAGCAAGAACGATATCATATCGGTCTTTTTCTTGAATATCAGCTAGGCTCTCGGCAAGCGTGTTTGTATGCACAATATTAGGAGCTTCTACGCCGTGCAAAATCATATTCATTGTGCCGATAATGTAGGCGAGTGGTTTTTTCTCTTTGCCATATAAAGTTTTCTTCTGTAAGGTATCAGCGTCTTTGGTGGTCAGGTTCTTGCTGGTTTTGAGATATTCAAAGGCTTCGCACAAAAATCCTGCCGAACCCACCGCACCATCATAAATCTTACTTCCAACTTCTGGCGCAACAACCTTAACGATGGTTTTAATAAGCGGCCGGGGCGTGTAATATTCTCCACCGTTTCTACCCGCGTTACCCATGTTCTTAATCTTATCTTCATACAGATGCGACATCTCATGTTTTTCAGCATGGGAACGAAAACGAAGATCATCTATTAAATTGATGACTTCGCGCATATTATAGCCACTCTGGATTCTGTTTTTAAGCTCGCTAAAGATCTCACCAATCTTGTATTCGATAGTGTCGGCGCTTTCGGCACCGACCTTAAACTTCTTCAAGTAAGAAAACAATTTATGGTCAACAAAATCCTTCAGATCATCTCCGGTGAGCGCTTTATGATGATCAAGCTTACCGTCTTTGTCTTTAGGAAATGCCCAGACTTCCCATTGAAACTCCGAACTAATGATGTTTGAGTAGGTCTTGCTTGCCAGCTTTGCTGCAGTTTTTTTATCCTTTTCAAGATCGTCCAGATATTTCAGGAAAAGAATCCATGAGGTCTGCTCCACATAGTCCAGTTCGCTACTGCACCCGGCATCCTTGTGAAGAATATCGTCTATATTTTTAAAAGTTTGCTCAAACACTGTTCCCCCTTTTTAATAGTTTTTCAATATGATACTGCTGAATTTTTCTCGGTTTATACTTACCATTCAGCCAGCGATTAACAGTAGCAAATGCAACACCTAATTCTTTTGCGAGTTGTTCCTGGGTAATTTTATGCTCAAGGCGATATTTTTCGAGGTTTCGTATGAGGGTCATAATATAACACTTTATAACACTATTTGGAGTAGGTCAAGGAGAATATAGGACAGGCTGAGATACTACCTTAGGCGAACATTGAGCACCGTTGGTCACTGCTTACTTAAATCTCTAGCTCGGCAAGCTTATCTTCTCCAAGCTCTACATCTGGCTTTTCAGGACCCAAGTCCTCTGAAATAAATCTACTGGTTTGAAGAGCAACATTACTGCCGCTACCGCTATATCCAACACGCATGGCCATTGCGTCTCCTTTTTTCATATAGGTACAATTTGATAAGATAAGATAGCGTTTTGTTCTGGTCATCCCTACATAAAACAATCTACGACTCTCTTCAAGTTGTTTTTGTTGCTCTACAGAACCCACATAATTATCTATGTAAGGCAATAACCCCTCAACACAATTTGCTATGATAACTAATTCTGCTTCTAATCCTTTAGCCTTATGGAGACTCATTATACTAATATCAAGCCGCTCCTCTTCTATCTCTGGCTGAATTAGCTGTTCTCTTACTGACTTTGCAAGCTCCTCAGTTGTGATGCCGGAGGCAATTATTGATAACGCTAGTTTCCGAAGACTACTTAAAATCTCCTCGCCCTCCGGGAACAAATCATTCACTACATCTTCTGCGCTAAGTCCAGATAATCTAGCGATCTCCGTATTTAACAAATTGTAGCTATTCTTTATTTTTTCAGTGCCTGCGATTGTAATAGTCTGGTTAACCAGTCCTTCCAAAGCTTCTTTTGGAGACCGCCCTTCACGTTGGCAATATGCCATTAACTTGGAATACTCGGTCACATTCAAAGTTGAAGAATCTACGGCTAGCCAATTACGCAATGCTACTAAATCATTTGAATCAGCGAGTAAACATAGCAAAGCATATTTACTTCTTAGTGCGGGATCCTCTAATGAACTATCCGAATAATAACTTGAATAAGACATATGTAAGCTAGCTAGTTCTTCTTCTATATACTTCGCCAATTCTTTCCTTTGAACAAGAATAAGAACTTGTCCAAGCGGAATACCCACATCCTCTGTATAGTATTTTACTAAACGAGCAATTCCGTTTGCTTCCTTTCTGATTCCTCGCCATTGCAAAATCATAACTTCTCCATCTGGATTTGAATCAAGCGGCAAAAGTGCTTTCTCATGTCTTATAGAATTATTATGTATCAGATTCGAGGCGAGTATTATCACTTTCTTTGGGCATCTACGGCAAGTTTCTAATATCTCAGTGTGAGTATTTGGCACATCTGAACTAAATTCAATGACACCTTCTGGATGAGCAAATTTGAAACTATAGATTGATTGATCATCATCGCCTGCAATTGTAATATTGCTACTTCTTCCTAAAATTTTCACCAATTCCTGCTCTGCCTTGTTTAAGTCTTGATATTCATCAACAATTACATGTTCAAATTTCGACAAATATTCATTCACAGGATTGTTGCGCAAATATCTCAAGGTAAGCGGCACTAATTCTCCAATAAGTATGGCTTTGTGAAACTTGAGCCAAGACAGAAGATGATTATTTACTGCTCTATCGTGTCCATTCGTTGGCCATCCTGGCTCATCATCTTGCAATCTTGCCCAAGCACTTTCAAACGCTCTAACATCCTTTCTCAGTGTTGTAATAGTCCCCAACCCTTGTTTCTTTAAGTCATGTATTAAAGGAAGTTGTTCGTGTTTCAATATTGATCTTGGAATTCTCTGAGTCGCACTCATAACGTTAGTCCTAATAAGGATAGAGAAAGCCAGGGAGTGCAAGGTTGTGGCATTTATTCTTTCAGCACCAACTATCCCTAGCTCATTTACCTTTTTAATAAGGTCTCTTGCGGCTAACCGTGTAAAAGTTACCAATAAAATTTCCCCCGGGTCAGCACCCTCTTCTAGTAATCTTGCAATCCTTCTCATTAGCGAAAAGGTCTTCCCCGTTCCCGGTCCTGCAAAAATACACAGAGAAGGCCCGTTGTATCTAGCAATATCTAATGTTTTTCCACTTAAACCAGTATCCCAAGCCATATTTTTCCACCTATTTAATTACCATATTTACGCACCGATCATACTAATCATCTTAGTATTGTGGTAATACATTGTCAACTTCAAGTTTGAATTGCTTGCTACCTACTCTTTTTCTGCTGTTTAGCCATTAAATAATCGAACGATTGTTTATTATAGTATTTTTATGCTTGGGATATACAAAAATAATAGGGGGAGGATTGTTTACTATGAAATTGCTTCTCGTATGGGATGAGTTTTACAACGCCCTACATGTTAAATGGCTAACCTCCTCGCTTAATCTCATTAATTTCTTCTTGGCTTTTTGTTGATATCTGAGCTCTATCTTTCTCAATTTGAATAATCTGTGCTTTAACTTCTTCATCAAATTTTTTGGAAAATGCTCTTTTACAACACATAAAGTGCATAATTCTTGTAAAAAGGGGCTTCTGTTTCTTCGATAAAACTTCAGCACAGGCAACTATTCCAACAGTTTTTGATTCTAGACTTTTTAAGAATTTCTTGAGTTCCAGCGACTTGGCTATAAGATTACGCATATTTATCTTATATGTATCATAATTTATATTCCCTTGCATTAAATTACCCTTAAAATTCTCTCCCATAGAGTTGAGAGTATCTATGTCGTTATTAACTCTACTTAATGTTATCTTGAAATCGAAGATTTTGTTTATAAAGTCTATGCTGCTTAAATTTAATAAAATGTTATCATCAAATTTAATGAGATGCATCTTATTGGCATATATCACTGGTTGATTACTATTTAACCCAGCATCCATAATAGAAACAAAATCTTCTATAATCCAAATATTATTAGAGATACTATCAACATTTTCATTACAAGAATACTCAAGCCTAATTAAAGCATTATAATTTTTTACTTCTCGCTCATAAAGCTTGGTTAGCATTTCTCCTATTCGCACAAATAAAAACGCAAAAAATGCTCCCATAAATGCATAAAGTGCCTGATTAAACATTGTGTATCCTATTTAGTAAATGTAACATAATCTATGAATCGTCTTCCAAAAGGTGTAAGAGCATTATTAAACTTCTCAATTCCGCCCCCACTTATCATGACTTTTAGACGTTCGGAAGATATAGTGCACAATTTTTTGTTAAATAAATCGTCGAGAATTATGATTATCCTCTCTTCGCCCCAGTCTGGAAAACATTCTCTAAATATTTGACTAAGAGAGGCCATCATAGAAGCCCCTTTTACTTTATTGCTATTTTTTGCATTCCATCCCACTGGGTCTTGGAAAACCTTGAGCATTTGAAAGTGATATCCTGTAAGGTCGTTAAGTATATTAATAAACAAGTCTTTGTCATCTGCCGTTGCTTCCTTCCCAATAGCAGAGTTGATTAATATAGCTCTAAATCCTTCCACTTTTTCATTTTGATAGTGCTCAACCGCTACTCGCCATGCCTTTTGAAATAGATATTCAAATTCTTCAGATTGTATATACTTTTCGTTGACTATGCCTTTTAAGGATTCTAGATCTTCAGCTACTTTTTTTAAAAATTCTAGCGTCCTTTTTTCTCGTGATTTAGGAATATAGTCACTTATTAATGAAGCAACGACTCCACCGCCGTATGGAATAGCAGAAATAGCAGCTTTTACAGCATTTAGAATGTTGTCTGTCGCAGACTGCTTAGCTAACGATTTTGTTTCTTCTGGTTTCATCGAGTTATTGTAACCATCCTACTTGAAGACACTCTATAAGTTTAATTATACCTCTTTTGCTGAAAGATACAAACCATTTTCAATCAAGGTAAAGATCTGACTCTAGGCAAACCCTTGGCTCTCTTTTTCTCGCTCCATCTTCTCCAATACCCTGACAGATTTCTTATCTTCTTGTCCTTGCTACCTTTTGGTCTACCAAGTGTCTTACCTTGTTTTCTAGCCCTATCAAGCCCAGATTTAGTCCTTGCTACTATCATTTCTCGCTCATACTCCGCAAAGACCCCTAACATCTGCCAGAACATCTTACCCTCCGGAGTATTAGTATTGATATTCTGAGTCAAAGATATGAACTCTACTCCAAGATTCTTAAATTCCTCAAAGAGATTAAGCAAATGCTTTAAAGAACGCCCTATCCTATCCAGCTTATAGACAAGCACGCAATCAATCTTATTTGCCCTTACGTCAGCCAGCAGACGCTCAAAATCAGGCCTGTTATCGTTCTTACCGCTAAAACCATTGTCCTGATAGGTATCTGTTATCTCATAGTCCATTCTCTTGCAATAATCCTCCAAAGCCATCTTTTGCGTTTCTATGTTCTGATCTGCCATAGAAACTCTGATATACAAAGCTACCTTTTTCATATCATCTCCTTTCTATTTGTTTTTCGCTTTCTTCCCTTTAGCATCTCTTGCAATTGCTTTAAAATTTCAAGTCTATTCTGTCGTTTTGTTTTTTCCTTATTATTGCTTGTCTTTCTACAATCCCTTATAAACTGAGCTCTGTAACCTAGCTTATAACAATGTCTGCAAAGAAAGGCATGATTCCCTATTGGGAGATATAGCTTACCTACTCTTTGATTACAGCCAGGACAAATGAACCATCGGAGAAAACCGCCATATCTGCCAAGTGTAGAGACAATACAAACCTCTTGTGTCCATAAATCCGAAATCACAAATTCAACCTTTCCAGTTTCGCATTTCTCTGGCAATGCTTTCCCTGCCTCACGAGCAAGAATACTATCAACCTCTTCAACTAATATCTTCATTTTTCCTGTCTAAATCACTTGGAGAATCTTCTTTCTTAGTCACATTAATCTGCTTATCTGCGATGTTGACTTGCTCGGTTTGCTTTACTATTACATTCACTGGTGGGCGTTTGAAATTCTTAAATGCCTGAATAACAGATAATAAGTGATTATCTGCTGATTGCCTCATTTGCTGTATAGCCCGTGTTGTTTCTGAATTATTTGTAGCACAACTATTACTATAAGCAATTACTCTATCTTGATATGCTCCAGATATAATATCTGCTAAAATCTTATTTATTATATCTGTCTGTGTATCTTCTTCCATTAATGCGTCTCTTACAATCTTTATAATGGCATAAAGATCCCTTCCTTTATCAGTAGCTTCTGGCCCTGCTCCTAACCCCTCAATGCACATTGGAATTGCCTGCGGATAGAACGTTTTCAATACTTCCTTAGCAAAACTTGCATCCTGCGACAAAGCCTTCTCAAGAGATGTTTGTTCTGTTTCTAAAGCCTGTTTATCTGCCATTGGTAAGTTCTCATTGAAAGCAGAATTACTCTTTTTCGGTAAAACCCTCTTAGCCATTAAAAACCTCCCTTTATTTTATCGATTTGATTCCTATGATAATAATATTCTCTCTTAAATACTAAATAATGTAGATTAAATGGTAGGGTAAGTTACAGATGAACATCTAAAAACTTCTTTAACCTATCCCTATATCTATTAGTTGGTATTGTTCTATCCTTCTCCCAATTAATAATAGTCGCCTCGTCTACTTTTAAACGTTTCGCAAGATCTATTTGTTTAAATCCTTTCTCTAATCTATGCTTGCGAATCCTCTGTCCTAAAGTCTTATCTGGATAGCGCGATGCTCTAAACCAAAGCTTCAAAGGTTGTGTGTGGAATGATTGGCTATGGTTGCCCGTGTAGATATTATACAGGCAAAAAAACAGGAATCACAAACTCAAAACTCTTTCTCCCAATGGAATTGAGATATTTTAATAGAGATTGCTTCGTTTCGCTCGCAATGACGAAAAATGTTCTTATTCCGCTTTATTCTTCTAACCCACACTTTAGGAAACCATGCTTTTTTATCATCAAACTCGATCAAGATAGCCTTTTGTGTCTCTCTGATAAACAGAACATCTATCCAGAAGTATGTTTTTGGATATAATAGGGTTCTTAATCTAAAGTCCATAATTTATGAGATTGCTTCGCTTCGCTCGCAATGACGGCGTTACAAAATTCCTTTCGTTTTCAAAAAATCTCTATCTTTATCACTCATCCCTTGAAATATAATCCCTACTTTCTTCTTTAATATTTCTTTACTTGTATATATGGTGTCGTTATTTTGACGATACCTCTGTGCTTGGGTGTGACGATACGGTGTCGTCTTTTTGACGACAGGTAAGAGAACTGTGCCGAGCATGGTATATTCAGTAGGGTGGGTGCCTTTTCCGCTTTTATAGGTAATAACGCCTCGTTTTTGTAAATAGTCTCTTGCTCTGGATAAGGTGCTTTGGGATATACATAGATGATCCTTGATTTGCTTATCAAAGCAGAAGAAAATTGGCTTTTGGAACCTGCAATAGAGGCCGCGGAGGTAGATATATAAGAGCATAGGGATACGGCCTATTTCTCTGGTTTTACAGAGATCGAAGAAGTCGTTTTCTAGGTATTGGTAGCCTTTCACGTGTTCCTTATTTATCTTCTCGACTCGGCACCTTCGGTGCCTCGCTTGAAGAATATTAGAGATTGCTTCGGCCGCCTTTGGCGGTCTCGCAATGACAGTTTACAGCGTGACAGAACGTGACAAAACGTGTTACAATTTCCAAGATTTTCAAGGTTTCCATAAAAACAAAAACCCTACCCATCATCGATTTCTCGACGATAAGTAGGGTTTCAGTCGGTAGTTTCTAAACTACCTAATTATATGGCGGGGACGACGGGGCTCGAACCCGCGACCTATTGATCGACAATCAATTGTTCTATCCAACTGAACTACGTCCCCAAATATTTAATGGTGGGCGGTACAGGGCTCGAACCTGTGAAACCTCTTCGGTGTAAACGAAGCGCTCTGCCAACTGAGCTAACCGCCCTTTAAAGTGCCTAATAATATACTATACCGCATTATGCTTGGCAAGCACTAATTAAAGGGTTTATTGTACCTTCCCTATAGCCATTAAAGTAAATACCATTGTAAATATTGCAACTGTCTCTATTATACCTAGAACCATCAGATAGTTTCCGAAGCCTTTACCTGTCTCGCCCATTGCATCGCTTGCTGAGGCAGCTGCCTTTCCCTGATACCACGCTGAAAAACCTATTGCAACGCCTGCCAGCATACCCAAAGCGCTTAATATTCCCAGATTTTGCACTTTTTTACTCGCCTCTATCAAGGCATTCATCACTATCATTCCGTATATAGTCTGCGTAAGCGGGGCTCCCACAAACGCCAGAAATATAAATGGCGCCGGCTTATTCTGGGCAAAACATTTTTTCCACGCTCCAATCGCTGCCATGCCTGCCACGCCTGTGCCTACTGCAGAACCAACTGCTGAAAAAGCAAGCGCTGCGCCTGCTATCCCGATATCCTTAAACTGAACTAATGTATTTGGCTCCATAACATCTCCTTTGTTTTATTTGATGTTTTTAAAAGGCGAGTATTTAACGCCTGACCATTCCATATCCAGATGACCTGAAAATTCAAGGACATTCAGCCTTACCCCGTGAACCAATATCGCCAGTATCCCCATTGCAAGATTCAGCGTATGTCCTGCGAAAAGCACAAACGCGCTCAATAAAATGTTTAAAATACTGCTTACTCCTATGCTACCTGCTATTTGGTTAAACGCATCTGCTATTGCCACTCCCGCAAGTCCTACTGCAAATAACCTTATATAAGACACTATATCCGCAAAGCTATTTACAACTTTCAATAAAAAATCCCCCAAACCAGTCCCGATGCCGACAAAAATATTTTTTACTGGCTTTGTAAATAAAATAACAAACGCTGAGCCGGCTATAAAAATCCATTTTCCAAAACTCGGAAATTCAATACTTAATATCAGTGTCTTTGCCAGAAAATACACCGACCATAAAATACATATCCAGCCTACATCGCTTAGCGCTTTTAAGGAAGGTATTTTCCTTAAAATTTTCCAGATATGCGCTATGCTCAACTGTATAGCCCCTATCAGGAAACAAAACGCCTGCACGTTTGTATTATCCGCAAAATATGGCGCCATGGGTTTCAGCCATACATGCGGCCCGAAAAATACGCCTGTCATAACGCCCCAGATAATAGCGCAGCTGCTCAAGACATAGGTTAAAAAGAATACAGACTTATCCTTTAACTGTTTAAATCTTCTTTGCATCGCAAGACCCGCTATAAAATATACCAGGCCGTAGCCTGCGTCGCCTATGAGCATTCCGAAAAATATTGAAAAAAATATCAGAAAATGCGGGCTTATGTCAATCTCCCTGTAACCAGGTATGGTATTTATAATATTGAACATAGGCTCTATTATTCTGACCCATTTTGGATTTCTTATTAATGTCGGAGGCATTTCGTTTTCATCCGGATCTCTTACCAATATTGCCCACTTTTCCAGCGAGGCAGCCTTCTCAATAACACCGGCCTTATCTATAGGGCAATAGCCTTTTATATAGGAAAGTTTTTCAAACCTGCCAGCCCCTTCTGTTATTTCATTGAATTCTATCGCTGAATCTAAATATTTTTCATATTGTCCCAGTGCATTTTTATATACAGCCATCTCCAAAAACATTTTTTCTATTTCCTTTATCCTTAACTCATATCTTTTCTCTTCAGCGATCATCTGCTTGAGGCTCATTTCAGGCAATGTAAGAGTTTCAAAAGGCAGGGTAATTTCTTTTTCTGAAATCGCAGCGCAATAAATAATATTCTTTTTTCTGAACAGCTCTTCCAAGATAACGCCCTCAGGGATATTCTTTTTTTTCTGAGGCGCAATCTTACATAGCTTTACCCATACCTTATTATCCTTCATGCGTTCAATGATCCTGGGATCAAAATCACCCCACTCTTCCCATGTATTTATCTCGCGCTTTACCATGTAAAGTTTTTCTATCAGAGTTTCATTTTCATCCATCAAATCCAAGATTCTAGCTACGATATCCCCCTCGCATCCATTCAAAGATTTCTGATTTTCTATATCAGGAAGAATCTCCATAGCTTCTATTGCGCGAAGCCTGTCTTCTTTCATCTTTGCTATATTTTCGCCTAGCGGCAGGTTCTCATGCTCTACGTGCAAAAGCCCGAGATTCCTTAAATGTTCGAGCGTAACGCTCAAATCTTTTGATTGCATCACAAGGATTATCTTTTTCATTTTAACTATCATGCCAGAATTGCCTCCAAGCTCATCTTTTCGATCTTTTTCTTAGCTATCTTGGATCTGCCCACTGTGCTTGCCTGCTGGTCGCCTAGATAAATCCTTATGCGCCTTATGTTTTCAACGCACTCCGGAATCTTTATTTTTTCGAAGAGGTTCACTCTCTGGTTTGTTATCCTAAGCTCCTTAGCCAATATTTCCAGCTGTTTATTCAATACCTTTTTCTCCTCCAGAAGCGCTATGAATTTTCTTAACGCTATAATCGCTGTATCCACCCATAAAGGCGTCAGAAATAAATCATATTCTGCTTCTTCAAAATCAACTCTTTCAAATACCGGGATATCCACGCCCGCGATATTAAAACCGGATGTAATAATATTTTTCGGCTTTATCCAGCCTGCCACATAATCGCCCGGCTCGGCCAGAAGACCTGCCCATTTGCTTATCTTGTTTTCTAAATTATCCAGCTCTTCTATTTTCTGATTTAACCTTTGATGAGTACGCTGTATCTCAAGCTGCATCTGCTGTTTCTTTAACTGCAATATAGGCAGATAACGCTCAAATTTTTTTAATGCATCACGTTGCTTTTTAAGTTCTCCTTTTGTGAATTTTATTTTGGACATTATTTTTTCGGCCAGAATTCGCTTATGAGTTCAGTCTTTATACTTATTTCTGTCGGTTCGAAATTTTCCGCCAGGATCTGCCATCCAAGGTCAAGGGCCTTTTCAAGAGCTATATCCACAGAAAGATTCATCATCTTTTCTTCGAACGCCTTACCGTATTTAAGGAGTTTTTTGTCCCATTCGCTCATATGAAAACCCATTGCCTGTTTTTCAAGGGTCTCCCTGTAATCGCTGAATAATTGGATCATCCTGTCCATGATAGTCCTGTGATCTTTCCTGGTTTTTCCGTTCACAAGCTGTTTTAAGCGGCTGAGTGATCCGAAGGGCTCTATGAATTTGTTCCTGAGATAAAACTGGCCTTCTGTGATATAGCCTGTGTTGTCAGGCACGGGATGCGTCACATCGTCCCCAGGCATTGTTGTAACAGCCAGTATTGTTATGGATCCTGCTGTATCAAAATCAACTGCCTTTTCATAGCGACTTGCTAGCTGACTGTATAAATCTCCGGGATATCCTCTATTGGAAGGGATCTGTTCCATGGTAATAGAAATTTCTTTTAACGCATCGCAGAAATTCGTCATGTCTGTTAATAGCACCAGCACTCTTTTGCCTTGTAAAGCAAACTGCTCTGCCACTGCAAGGCTCAAATCAGGCACCAAAAGGCACTCTACAGTCGGATCCTGCGCGGTATGAACAAAAAATATGGCCCTGGATAATGACCCGTTTTTCTCAAGCGTGTCTCTAAAGAAAAGATAATCGTCGTATTTAAGGCCCATGCCGCCGAGGATTATCAGGTCGACCTCTGCCTGCATTGCAATACGTGCCAATAACTCATTATAAGGCTCTCCTGGCACTGAAAATATCGGAAGCTTCTGCGATTCTACTAAAGAATTGAATATATCTATCATCGGGATTCCGGTGCGTATCATTTTTCTAGGGATAATCCTTTTAGCCGGATTTACAGAAGGTCCGCCGATCTCTATCATGTTTTCTTCCAGGGTTGGGCCATTATCCCTTGGAAGGCCTGCGCCATTAAACAGGCGACCCAAAAGATTTTCAGTAAATGAAACTCTCATAGGATGGTTTAAAAATCTTACCTTGTCGCCTGTTGAGATGCCCCGGCTTCCACTAAAGACCTGAAGATAAACCTTTTCCCCGTCTATCCTTATTACCTGCGCCAGGGATTTTCCTGCTTTTGAAGATATCTCAGCCAGGTCGCCGTAACCCACGTCCTTTGCCTCAACAGTAATAACATTTCCTGCTATCTGGATTATGCGATTATATATTTTTTGCATTTTTCTTTTATCTGGTTTTCTTGTTTTTTGAAATTTTCAGTATGCCATTCAGATGAATTCCATTCGATAAATACCTGCCTTAACCCCTGGAAAAATTTCCTGACAGCACCTTTATTTTCAAAATTAAACTCTGAGCCTATAATTTCATGCAATATATGAAAAACGTATTTTTGTCTTTCCTCGATAGTAGCGGCATCCACCTCGTCAAATGCATTCTGCTGGAGATACACGTCGTCTATAAACTCACCCTTAAGATAAACTATAAAATCCTGTAAAGACGCGCCCTCTTCTCCCACAACCTTCATCATCTGTTTTACTTCATAGCTTCTCTTTAAAACAGCCTGGGCCAGATTCACTTCTTTTGCGTCTATAAAACTGGCGTATTTACTCCAGCTTTCAAGGGGATCTATGGCAGGATATCTTCTGGCATCAGACCTTTCCCGCGAAAGCCCGTGAAACGCCCCTACCACTTTTAACGTGGCCTGCGTAACAGGCTCTTCAAAATTTCCTCCTGCAGGACTCACTGTGCCGCCTATTGTCACAGACCCGAAACTTCCATCGTGTAACCTCACTAACCCTGCCCTTTCATAAAATGACGCGATTCTGTTTTCAAGATACGCCGGAAATGCCTCTTCTCCTGGAATCTCTTCCAGCCTTCCTGACATCTCGCGCATTGCCTGCGCCCATCTGGAAGTAGAATCAGCTAATAAAAGCACATTCAAACCCATCTGACGATAATACTCAGCAATTGTAACGGCTGTATAAACGCTTGATTCTCTTGCGCTCACAGGCATGGAACTCGTGTTACAAATGATAACTGTGCGCTCTATCAGGCTTTTCTTTGTTCTGGGATCTACAAGATGCGGAAATTCTCTCAGCGTCTCGACAACTTCTCCTGCCCTTTCTCCGCATGCTGCTATAATCACAATATCTATTTCCGCATGCTTACTAATAAGCTGCTGCAGGACAGTTTTCCCTGAACCAAAAGGCCCTGGCACGCAGTAGGTTCCTCCAAGCGCCACAGGCATCAGTGTATCTATAATCCTTATTTTTGTTGTCAATGGCTTTACAGGTTTTAACTTTTCAGCAAAACACGTAATAGGCACTTTCACAGGCCAGGTTTGAGACATAGTGACAGGACAGGTATTTCCTCGCTCATCTTTTAATTCCGCCACTGCATATTTTATATTATATTTACCTTTATTTGCTATTATTACCACTGTAGCTGCGTTTTTTAAACCAAAGGGCGCCATTATCCAGTGTTCAAAAATACCTTCTTTTGTAAAACCTATTTTCTCGCCCGGTTTTACGCTCTGCCCGACTTTGACAACAGGCGTAAATTCCCATTCCAATTTATCATCCAGGGCTTCCAGATATAAACCTCTTTTTAAGAAAAATCCTGACTTTTCTGCCAATTGCGGCAAAGGATTTTGAAGGCCATCGAATATCTGGCCTAATAGCCCTGGCCCTAGCTCCACCGACAGAAGCTCCCCAGTAAATTCTACTTTTTCTCCAAGCCTCAGGCCTTTTGTATCTTCGTAAATCTGGAGCTCCGCAATATTGCCTGTGACGCGTATTACCTCTGATTTAAGCCGCTCTTCATTATGCAATATAAACGCCACCTCATTCTGCATGACATAGTCTTTAAATTCAACTTTTGCCATGTTGCCGTTTATGCCGGTTAGTATTCCGAATCTTTCCGTACTCATATTTTTTCCGTCAATCCTTCCAGAACCTTTGAGCCGTCTAGTGAATTAATCCTGTGCCAGCGCTCCAATATCTTAAGCTGAAGTCCATATGCCGCAAGATATTCCATGTCAAAATAATGGCCCTCTTTAATCTCTTCTATCTTTTCCCATTTTGCTCTGTCCAGGTATGATTCCGCTTCCATGGGAGAATCTTGATTAACTGCCCAGTGCGTCAAAGGCGCGATAAAAGGATCAACCCCATTATCTCCGCGTAAATATTTATTCGGGTCTTTGCCTTTTTTAACAGCCCTTGTCCTTACAAGTTCGTTTGTGAGGCTTTCATTAAACCTTTCCCATTTTTTTAATAAAGCATTCCGGGAACCTGACTCTTGTAAATCCAAAGGCTCCATAGACAGCCCGGCAAGAATATCTATATCGTCCTTATTTAATTCAGGCTTGCACGCCTCAAGAAAATCATGATAAGAAAACGGCGGCTTCATCCCAAAATAAAGCATCGGTAAACTTGCGATCAGATAATAATAAGAATTTTTCATTTTATTATCTTTGCCAGCTCAGGGTTAAGATAAACGCACAATGTTTCCAGTAATCCTTCGTCGCTAAAATCAAAATATGATTTACCTTTATCAAAGCTTATAGAAAAACCAGCGTTTATATTCTGCGACGGCTTAAATTCCACTCCGGCACTGATCTTGTTTTTTAATTTAGAAATAAAGGTATTTTTTATTTTTTCCAGGTCAACTTTATTTACCAATATTTTCATATCTTCTGTCTTGCCGTTTTTATCCGCGTATTTATCTATTAAATCCGCCAATATGCCCGCTGTCTCTTCGCTAGACAGGTCTTTTGTTATCTCGCCAGCCATGATCTTATTCAGCGTCTTTCTTATATCTTCTTTCAGACCGAGCAAAAGATCTCTTGAGGCCTGTTTCACGCTAAGGTTAGCGCTTACCTTAATTTTTTCAGCCTCAGTCTTAGCCTTTTGAATTATTTCATCGGCAAGTTTCCTGGTATCTCCCAGGATTTTTTCAGCGTCTTTTTTAGCCTTGTCCTCTATCAACCCGGCCTTTTCTTCTGCCGATCGTATACCTTCCTGATTTATTTTTTCAAGAAGTCCTTTTAGATTTTCTGGCATCTCTCACCTCGTATATATTATTTTATTTTTATTTCCGCGTAGTTCCGCGTAACATTTCTGCGTGGTTCCGCGATTACACGGCGGGCTAAAAACCTATTGCAACTCTTTATACAGCCTCTCTACTTCCTGAGGATTTTTTACTACTACCACAGGATATGGAGATTCTCTGAATATTCTTTCGCCTTCGTTATAGGAGGCCTCTTTCCAGGATAAGACTTCTTTAAGATCTCCCATAACAAGTAACTCGGCCCCTAATTCTTTTGCCTTGTTAGCTACTTCGGTATGAACCTCTCCTCTTAAAATCAAAAATTCGAATTCTACTTTTTTATTTTCCGCAAGGGCTTTAACTCTTTGCATAAAGAACTTGGACTGCTGTTCCATGTCTATCTCGTATTCCCTTGCTTCAATCTCTACGAATATCCTGCTTTTTAATAACTCCTGTATGGCTTTTTCGTCTATAACATAAATGGCTATAAGCTTTGCCTGTAAAAGTTTTGCAAGATAAATCGCGTATCTAGCTGTAACAATAGAAGATGACCCCCCGGCAAGCGCCACAACTATGTTTTTCATCCTTTTATCCTTTCCTTTATAAGCTTCAGCATTGAAAACGCTTCTCTTGAATCTTCGTCAAGTCTGTCGTTTATATACTTTACGCTTGTCTCATAAAAAGGCAGGTATATCTTTTCAAGGGCATTTACCTTTCTTATTGTTTTCTGAACCTCTTTGGCAATCCTTATAAGAGCGATCTTTTTTTCCGCAAGTTGGGTTATCAACTTCAGGACTTCCTTGAACTTGACTATAACCTCATCCACATAAAAACTTACTTCATACGTGCTGTAGTACGGAGGGTTTTCTCTTACATTCATATTTATTATAGGCAAGCTTACACCCATAACTTTTCTTTCGGAAATAGCAAGGCGCGTCTTTATATCTATTGAAAAACTGAGCTCTTCCAGTCTTTTTCTGCCCATTATAACTACTGTCTTATCTACAAGACCATATGCCTCTTGCATGGCAATGTCTACTTTACGCTGAAGCCTGTCCACGATATGAACAACAGAGTTTAATTCATTTACAAGAATCTTTCTTTTCTCATCCAGGAGCGCATGCCCTTCCTGCGTAAGAGATAACAGTTTTTTGGACTTTAAAAGATTTGTTTTTGTGGCAGCAATGTTAATCCTCATATCATAGACCTTTCCGCCTCAGAGGTGGAATCGATTACTGTTTTTTCTTGTAGCGTTGCTTCAGATCTTCTTCGCGTATTCTTACAAGTTCTTCTGCTGGAAGAATTGAAATTACATCCCACCCCAAATCCAACCCGTCTTCCAGGGTCCTGCGCTCCATGGGCCCTTGACTCAAGAATTTTTTCTCAAAATCTTCACCGAATTTCAGGTAAAGTTTATCCAGGCTGGAGAGCTCTTCTTCTCCGATGATTGACGCAAGCGCCCTGACATCTTTTACGTGAGCATAACATGCGAATAACTGCGAAGACAAAGACGAGTGATCGTCTCTAGTGAGGCCCTTTCCTATATTGTCTTTCATGAGCCTTGATAGAGACGGAAGCCCTGCGATAGGAGGATATATCCCTCTATTGTGCATCTCTCTCTCGAGAACAATCTGGCCTTCAGTAATGTAACCCGTAAGGTCAGGTATGGGATGTGTGATGTCATCGTTAGGCATTGTCAAAATAGGAATCTGCGTTATAGAACCTTTGATTCCTTTTATCATGCCTGCTCTCTCGTATATGCTTGCCAAGTCGCTATAAAGATATCCCGGATAACCTTTTCTCGCTGGTATCTCACCTCTTATCGTGGAAACCTCCCTTAATGCCTCGCAATAATTCGACATGTCCGTCATGATTACAAGGACATGCATGTTTTTCTTAAACGCCAGGTATTCCGCGCAGGTCAACGCTAATCTGGGAGTTAAAAGCCTTTCTGTTGACGGGCTATCAGCCAGGCTCAAAAATATCGCTACCCTTTCAAGGACCCCTGATTCTTCGAAACTCTTTTGGAAAAATCTTGCCGTATCATATTTAACGCCCATGGCCACGAAGATGACGCAGAAATTTTCTCCCTTGACCTGTGACTGGCGCGCGATCTGTGTGCCCAAAAGGTCGTGCGGCAGGCCGCTACCTGAAAATATCGGAAGTTTCTGACCTCTTACAAGCGTATTCATAACGTCTATCGAAGAAATACCTGTTTCTATAATATTCTCAGGATAATTTCTTGAAACAGGGTTTATCGCCAGCCCGTTCACATTTACCATTTCATCGTACACAGGCCTTGGCATGCCATCCAGAGGATTGCCCAGACCGTCAAAAACTCTGCCCAGAACCTCTTCAGATACTCCCATTAAAAGAGGTTTTTCTTTAAAATTCACCTTACAATTTTTCATAGCCAGGCCGCTTGTGCCTCCCAGGACTTCCACAACCGCGAAACCTTTGCCGACTTCAAGCGTAATCCCGAGTCTGGACTTTCCTTCATCATCTACTATTTCCACTATCTCGTTATATCCTACGTTGTGAATATTACGTATGATGAAAATAGGTCCTGTTATTTCTTCCAATCCAACATATTCCCTTAAATTATATTCCCTCATATTAAAACTCCAATCCTTCAAGAGAGCTTTCTACTTCAGAAGGAAGCATAGCTAATTTATCCATGTCTTCTTTTGACTCTGAATACTTAAACCTCATCCTTATGAGATCCTGATAAATCTGTTGTTCTTTTATCTCAGCTATGTTTATGCCTTTTTTAATAAGCTCATCGCTTTTCTCGTAAAACTTAATGATGGATTTCAGCATCAGAAACTGTTTGCGGCTCGAGGAATACGCGTCGATATCATCAAAAGCGCTCTGCTGTAAAAATGTGTTCTTGAACATGGTGCACGTTTCAAGTATCAGCCTCTGCCTGTGCGGCAATACATCAGGCCCTACAAGTTTTACGACTTGGAGAAGCCTTTGCTCTTTCTGTAAAAGTTCCATTATGGCGTATCTGTCGGAAAGCCATTCTTTATCAACATTTTTATGCCACCAGTCTTTCACGTCATCGATATATTCGGAATAACTGTCTATCCAGCTGATGGACGGGTAATGTCTTGCATTCGCCAGATCTCTATCAAGCGCCCAGAAACAGCGTATAAATCTTTTTGTATGTGACGTAACAGGTTCTGAGAAATCTCCTCCGGGAGGAGAAACAGAAGCAATGACCGTAATGGAGCCATTGTCGTTATTCAAAGTTTTAATGCGTCCTGCCCTTTCATAAAATTCCGCTAGCCTAGACGGAAGATACGCTGGAAATCCTTCTTCCATAGGCATTTCTTCCAGCCTGCCTGAAAGCTCTCTAAGAGCCTCTGCCCATCTTGAAGTAGAATCCGCCATAAGCGCTACATTATATCCCATATCCCTGTAATACTCGGCAAGCGTGATGCCTGTATAGATGCTGGCTTCTCTTGCCGCAACAGGCATATTGGATGTATTTGCGATAAATATCGTCCTTTCCATTATAGGCCTTTTGGTTCTAGGATCTATAAGTTTAGGGAAATTAAGAAGAATGTCTGTCATTTCATTTCCTCTTTCGCCGCAGCCCACGTATATCACTATATCTGCATTGCTCCACTTGGCTATCTGGTGCTGGACAACTGTTTTGCCTGTGCCAAATCCTCCGGGGATAACAACGCACCCGCCTTTACCTACAGGAAACAATGTGTCTATTACCCTCTGGCCTGTAATGAGAGGTTCGCTTATAGAGATCCTCTCTTTATAAGGCCTTGGTTTTCTGACAGGCCATTTCTGATACATGAAAATTTCTGTCTCAGAATCTTTCTCTGCCAATATCGCGATTTTTTCTTCCAAGGAATACTCGCCTTCACCGGTTATCCATTTAATTTTGCCGTGGACATGGGGAGGCGCCATGATCCTGTGTTTTACCAGAAAAGTTTCCTGGACTTCTCCTATTACCTCTCCCTGTTTTAAATAATCCCCTTCTTTTTTCAAAGGCTTAAAATTCCATTTCTTTTTCCTGTCCAGGGCAGTGACGTGAACGCCTCTATTTATATAAAAACCCTCTTTTTCTTTTAATATCTCTAGCGGCCGCTGTATCCCGTCGTAGATATTTCCCAATAGCCCGGGCCCTAATTCAACATATAAAGGAAATCCCTGCGTATAAATAGGGTCTCCTGCTTTAAGAGAAGTGGTATCTTCATAAACCTGGATATACGCTTTATCGTCTTTTAATCTTACAACCTCTCCTACAAGATGCTCATGGCCTACCTCCACCATGTCCAACATCCTTAAAAAAGACACCTCCTCCGCTTCAACAACAGGCCCTATTACCCTATATACCTTGCCCGCAGCCTTTAACATCTTCTAGAACGCTCCCTTCAATAAATCCATATATATATCGTCATGCAGCCTTTTAAACCTGGCAGAAAACGTATTATCGTAAATAAGCCTGGAATCCTTTGATTGCACGATTACGCCTATATCTTTAAAATCGCATTTTTTAAATTCAAGCGCAATGCCATTTACATTTTTTATAAAATCTCCTCTTATTATTTTCTCATCCAGCCCAGAATACAGGACATCAACCCCTTTCTCTCCTATAACATCAACGCCTTCTGATATGGCTTTTTCCAGAAATGTTTTATAGTCTGGGTTTTGTCTGAATTCCGTAGCTATCTCTCTTGCCTTTTCAAGAACTGCTTCTATAAATCTGCTCTTTTCTTCCAGAAAAAGTTTTTTCTTTTCAAGATTCAAGGTAGAGAATATTTTCTGTTTCATCTTCTCTATCTCGATATCATTTTTCTTAAGCGCTTCTTTCTTTTTATTTTCCGACTCATGGTTTGCTTCTTCCAGGATTTTGGATTTTTCTTTTTCTGCGCTTGTAAGTATAGAGCTAGCCTGAGCGGTAGCGTCTTCTATTATCTTTCTGCAGATTTCTCCCGCATCTTCTATCTTTGCCATTGAATAAAGAGACTTGTCCATCAGACGCTCACTCCTATTATATCCTTCAGATAATCACCAACGCTTCTCCTTTTAGCGGATCCTCCCCTCGAGGGAAGCTCGAGTATGAGAGGCTTCTGATTCTTGTACATAAGATTATCCAGCTCCTGCCTTAAAAATGACGCTGCCTTTTCAGTCACCAGAATTACCCCTGTTTCTTCTGTTGCCAAGGCCACCTTTAAAGCCTCCAGGGCATTGGAGCGGCTGATAACCTCTCTTGTCTCTATGCCAGCCAGCCTGAAACCAAGGCCTGATTCCTTATCAGCTATGCAGAAAAACGTCATTATATTTTACCCAGGATCATTATAGCTATAATCAAGCCATATATCGCAATACCTTCCGCAAGCCCTACATATATCAGGGCTTTTCCAGCCATTTCTGGTTTCTCGCTTATCGCGCCTACTGCAGCTGCTCCTACGTGCGCCACTGCAATACCTGCTGCTATCGCGCTAAGGCCTGTTGCAAGCGATGCTGCTAAAAATGCCCATCCGACTATTGTTGGATCAGCTGCAGTCTGCTGCGCCTGCGCCCAAGCAGAACCGCAAAAAGAGATAAATAGAAAAAATATACAAAGCTTTACAACGCGCCAAGACCATTTTATAATACGTTCCATGCCCACCTCCTCTTTCTTACATCTTGATCGGTTTATAAGTCTGGTTGCCTGCCATGAAAAACTTTGAGAAAAACTCATAATAGTTCAACCTGAGGGATTGTATGGTTACCACAAGCCCTTCTAGAAAAATTATAAGCATATTTCCTAAAATAACAACTAAAAAAGATAAAATCTCTCCACCCGCATCATTTACGATTCGCGAGAGTTCGAATATAGCGATGAACAACCCTGCGTGCGCCAGCGCAAATGCGGCTATACGTATAAAAGATACTGTATTCGCCAGATAACTCATGCCTACTTCCAGAATATCTATAGTACTCTCCATTAGCGCTACTAAAATATTGTGCTTCCTTTTTTTTAAAATAGCCTCTATAAAAGGCTTCAGGAAAAGCAGAATAATCCCGGCCGATATAATAGCAAAATAAACATTTATGCCATGGGTTTTAGACATGGTTATTTTAGTAAAAAGCCCTATAGCTGCCCAGTAAATAATTCCGCCTATAAGGCCTGACTTGTCAAAAATCGCTTTCAGGTAATCTTTGTCCCTCATGGCATTTATTATATTTATCAGAATCCCAAGGCTTATAAAACCTATGCCGAACATGACGCTCACTTTGAAAATATCCATAATGTTTTCTATAGGTTTTATCCATAAAGAACGAAATGCTATCCCGAAAAAACTTCCATAGAGCGCACCGAATATAATTGAGCTTATCCCGCAGTAAAGTAAAAGCGCGGATGCCTGTCCGACCTTTTCATTTTTACTTATTTTCAAAAACAGGCTCCCTAAGGCCAGGATAAGCCCGTGCCCTATATCCCCGAACATGGCGCCAAACATAACAAGAAAACTTATCGCAACGAATATCGTAGGATCAATTGTTCCATACCGCGGTATGCCGTAAGAATCTATTAATAATTCAAACGGCTTGAAAAACGCGTTATGCTTAAATTTTACCGGTATCTCTTCTTTTGATATGTTCACTTCTTCCGCGTCCTTTGATTCAATGTAACATCTTTTGTCTATCTTTTTTATCTCTCTTATGACGTTTTCCTTTTCCTCTTTTGGAACCCAGCCTGAAAGAAGAACAGTTTTATCCGTTATGCACGAATATTTTTTCGCCTCTAAAAGAGATTTTTTAAGCCTTACCAGGGATTGCATGCCAGACAAATCATCCCGGCGGTTTTCCCCTATTTTTTTTATCTGATCTTGCGTATCCTGAAGTTTCTTTTTTATGACGACTATCTCGCCGGACAGCTTCCCTTCCACATCCCTGGAAATATCTTCCGTGTGCTTTGGAAATTCCATCTTTTCCCAGGATATGTCCTTTAAAACCCTGTCTATAAAAACTCTGTCGCGCCTCAGGCCTATAAATAAAGCTACGATCTTATCGCCTTCTTTTTTAAAAGGATAAAATATATACGGGATATCCTTCAGGCTTCTTTCTAAAACTGAAATATTCTTCTCGACCACCTTCCCCAGCGTTACCTCTAAAAAGCTGTACACTGATTCTCTTTTTAAAGAAAAGAGCGGATAGGATTTCAACTGCGAAAAGATGGAGCTTTTATTCTCTAGCTCTAAATCCAACTCCTCTTTCTGGACAAAAAAACGCGCTGCGTCATTCTCGATTCCGGTAAGTATTTTTTTGATATCATCGTAAGAAAAAACCTTTATATCTTTGGCGGGGAGAGGAGAAATGCTGAGTTTTCTTAAATTATCCCTTAATCTAGCATCCAGCTCATCCCACTCGACATATTCCTTGTCTATCTCATAAGGAGATAGCTCTCTCAGCTCATCTTCTATGTGGCGTATATCAACCGGGTGAAATATCCCAAGTTTTAAAAGACGATAGGTTATATCCTCTATCTTTTCCTTTAAAACAACCATGCTCATTAATTCCATGCTTGATGCGGTCAGCATATATTTAATAGATTGTTTGTCTCGTCCTTTTTCCAGCCAAAATCTTTGGCATATAAAAGAGAAATAATATTTTTCGTCTCATTTCTTTTTAATATCACATACCCAAGGATCGTGCCTATTGTAAAAGGATATCCGGAAAGGGCTCTCTTGACTTCTTTTAACAAGACCTCATGAAGGAAATTTTCTATAAGGGACATGTTTTCTTCCATAAGCTCTCTAATTTTGGCGTAAGGACCGAGCGCGACGCTATCCACGATCTTTGTAAGCCCATCAGTCGTATAAAAGCTCGTAACGTTTTCTTTATTAATTCTCGTTCCACCCGGAATCATCCACTCCATGATATCGCCAGCTGCCAGGTTATAATATTTTCTCATTCTTATAAGCCAATTTATGTTCTCGGTATCTATCTCTATGCCTATGACCCTTTTGGCTATCTCCTGGTCTACGGGAGAAAGCGATTCCGCGCAGGAAAGCATCCTTTGACAATAATCAATATCCAGACTGGCTTCCAGATAAAAAGTAGACCCTTTTTCTTTAAATCTGTCGCGGCTGCGTAAAACAGGTTTTCTGTAAGGTGTATCTTCCAGAAGAAGTATTATTTCTTCTATATTGGGAGCATATATAATTTTCTTGTAATCTATGTCAAAACTTATCTTCTCTCCTAAAATAAAATCATCTGCGTCAATCGGTGTTTTTTTATTCCATATTCTTAATGCTGTCTTTAACTGTTCAAGCTCATATTTTTCTATAAAAAGACTCATGAGCTCTTTTTCTGTTTTTCCAGGAGCGGATTTATATATTTTTCTGTATATACCTAAGTCATTTTTTATGAACCGCTTTTCAATAATCCTGAAGTCACTAATTTCTTTAGGAATGCTTTCTATCGCGTTTTTATAATATGGAGATTCTTTTAATAGCTCCATGGCCTCATAAACATCTTCCGCCTCAAGCATCCTGGAAAACAAATCCTGGCTTATCAGAAATGAGATCATGGCCCTTATCTTAGCGTTGATAAAAGAATATGTGGCAAGCTCTCGCATATTTAATCTTTAATTGTTATTATCCGAGAGAAAACATTTTTGGAAACCTCAGAGATGTCCTTGTCTTTTCTCTCTTTAATGGCAAGGGTTTCTTTTCTGACTTCTTTAAGGATATTTTCTTTTTCCGACATAAATCTTTTTTCTAATTCTTGTTTTTCTTTATGGCTGAGATCTTCTACTTCTACGGCTGCTTTGTCTATTATATCTTCTTTCTCTTTTTTAGCGTCTCTTACGATGCGCTCCGCTTCTTCTTTCGCATCCTGAAGTATTTTACCGGCCCTCTCTTCTTCTTTGAGAATCTTTTCAATCGCGTCTTTCATGATTTAGCGGCTCCCTGGTTTTATTATATCTCTGCCCTCTTTGCATAAAGGACAATCCTCAGGCTTATAGGCTGGAAAATCAAGCCTTGCTAGACTTTTTAATTTTACACCCAAATCCAGGATTTTTCCACTTCTATTTACCACGCAGCCTACGCCTATTATTTTGGCGCCGGTTGGCTTTATTGCCTCTAAAACCTCGACTGTAGAAAGCCCTGTGGTTATAACGTCTTCTACCACGAGAACCCTGTCTTCTTTTTTTATCTCAAACCCCCGTCTTAATGTCATCTTGCCTTCCACCCGCTCTGTGAACAAAGACCTTATCCCAAGAGCCCTTGCGGTTTCGTAAGAAACTATCACACCGCCTAAAGCAGGCGCCACCACGCACGTAGGCTTATCATCTTTAAAATACCCTGCCAGTTGTTTGCATATCTTTTCCGCTATATCCGGGTTTTGTAGTAATAACGCGCACTGAAAATAATTCCCGCTATGAAGGCCGCTAGAAAGCCTGAAATGCCCGTTTAAAAGCGCGCCCGTATCCTCAAACAGCTTCAAGATCTCTTTTTCTTTCATCGCCCCTTCCTCTAAGTTGACAAACTAACATTGTTAGTTTGTCAACTTACGCAAAGCTTGACGCAATTGTTTTAAACGCTTTAACAGGATCCTTTGCCTTTGTAACAGGCCTTCCTATTACAATATAATCAGCACCTCTTTGAAAGGCTTCCTTAGGCGTAGCTACTCTTTTCTGGTCCCCTGTTTCAGATCCTTTAGGCCTTACCCCAGGAGTAACTATTAAAAAATCCTTTCCTGTATTTTTCCTTATCGCAGTTATTTCTTCAGGCGATGCCACCACGCCATCTAAACCAGCCTCTTTAGCCAAAATTGCTAAGCTCAAGACCTGGTCTTGAGCAGACTTATCTATGCCCATTTTCTTTAAAGCCTCTTTGTCCATGCTAGTAAGCACTGTCACTCCGAGAATCTTAGACCTTGCTACACCTAGTTTTTCACTCTCTTCTTCTGCTCCTTCCACAGCTTTTCTCATCATATCTATCCCGCCTGATGCGTGCACATTGAACATAAATACGCCAAACCTAACAGCTATTTTACTGGCTGCGTAAACTGTGTTTGGAATATCGTGGAATTTCAGGTCCAGAAAAATATCTTTGTCATATTTTTTGACAAGTTCAATTGCCTTTACGCCGCAAGAGTAAAATAACTCCATGCCTATCTTAAAAATCTGCACTTCGCTGCTCAGAGTATTCAGAAGCCTCTCTTCTTCCTTCAGCGTATTCACATCCAGCGCTACTATAATTGTATTCTTCATCCCGCTCCTAGTCCAGCTAAGTTGACATTCTGACATTGTTAGAGTGTCAACTTAGATTAATTGTTGCCATCCAAATTACCAGCAATATCTTCTATTTTTTCTATTTTATGCTTTTTCAGATACTCTTCAATGCCCTTTACTATTTTATCGCAGACACCTGGCTCTATAAAATTAGCAGTGCCTACTTGAATAGCAGCAGCTCCTGCCATCATAAATTCAATAGCGTCATTAGCGTTCATTATGCCGCCTATGCCTATCACAGGGATATCGATATTCTTCGAAACTTCATAAACCATTCTTAAGGCTATTGGTTTTATACAAGGTCCGCTCAAACCGCCTGTAATATTGCCGAGTTTTGGCTTTCTCGTATTTATGTCTATGGCCATTCCAAAAAACGTATTCACAAGGCTCACTGCATCAGAGCCGGCATTCTCAGCTGCTCTAGCAATTTTAACTATATCCGTCACATTTGGAGAAAGTTTTGTAATAATAGTTTTATCTGTTATTTTTCTCACAGCTTTTACAACTTCATGCGTTTCTTTTGTATCCTGCGCTACCAAACCTTCGCAGTTAATATTTGGGCACGATATATTTAATTCTATCCCGCTTATACTTTTTATTTTATCCAACCTTCTCGCAAGAATAAAAAACTCATCTATATTGTTCCCTGATATGCTAACGATAATAGGTGTGCCTATCTTAGAAAGATACGGTATTTTTTCTTTTAAAAAATTATCTATACCTTCGTTCTGAAGTCCTATTGCATTTAATATTCCAGCTGAAGTCTCGCATATCCTGGGCATTGGATTGCCCTGTCTCGGATTTAAAGTAATTGTCTTTGTAATAATCGCTCCTATATGTTTCAAGTTAACTAATTTTTCAAATTCTTTAGCATATCCAAATGTCCCGGACGCCGCCATTACGGGATTCTTAAGCTTTATCTTGCCTATTTTAACTTCCAATTTTGCCATTTTTATCCTTCTTTGAATCTAACCAGGTTAGACTAGCCTGTAAGTTGACACTCTGACAATGTCAGAGTGTCAACTTATTTACCAGATAAGTTCGCTGGCGTTAAAGACTGGGCCGTCTTCACAGGCAAGTTTAGTGCCTGATTTTGTTTTGACAGCGCAACCCAGGCATACGCCAATGCCGCAGGCCATCTTTTCTTCTAATGACACTTGGCATTTAAATTTTCGCTCCTGGCATATATCCGCAATACATTTAAGCATTCCATGCGGCCCGCAAACATATACAATAGTTTCAAACTTACTTTCTGTAGTTTTTAAAATCTTATGAAATAACTTTGACACAAAACCCTGCGAGCCATAAGTGCCGTCATCAGTGGAAACATAAACCTCAGGCGTAGCCTTTTTGAAATCTTTCTCGCATAAAATCAGATTTTTTGTTTTCGCTCCTATTAATACAATCGTCTTTATCTTCTTTTTCGTTAATTCTTCTGCAAGATATACTAATGGCGCAGCTCCTATGCCGCCTGCGATTATAATCGCTCTAGGCTCGCCATTTGTAGTTCGCGGCAATGTAAAACCATTGCCTAAGGGTCCCAAAATATTTATTTTATCTCCTTCTTTTTTATTCGAAAGAATCTCCGTTCCACTACCTACAGTTTCATATAAAATTTCTATATTTCCATTCACTCTATGTACACTGAACGGCCTTCTCAAAAGTGGTTCAAAAGAATCATTGCACCTGATTTGCACAAACTGCCCGGGTTTTGCTGTCCTTGCAATATAAGGCGCATCAAGAGCCATCTTATAATAAACATGGCTGATTTTTTTGTTTGATAGGACTTTAACTCTTGTATCTTTCATCTAATCTATCCAACTTCGTAAGCTGCCTTTAGACAACTTACGAAGTTTATTATTAAAATAAATTTAACTGTTTTTCGCCTATATTATCTTTCTCTTTTAATATCTCTATTATGCCATACTCTCCATCAAAACCTGGCAATATATTCACGTTTCCGTTTCTCACATTTATAATTGCCTTTGCAATTTTTATTGGTAACTCCCTTAAAAGTTTATCCTCATTAACCTCTGTAAGAACTTCAAGTTCTGTCCCAAGCCGCGGGATTATTGCGCGATATTTCGTATTAACCGCTTTAGAAGCAACTCCAACTCCTAATGTGTCGGCAATTATTTCTGCAAGCGGTATCATTCTTTTAAAAGGGATGCTATTCTCAGGGACAAAACCAACAGATCTGTCTGCAAGCTCACTAACCCTATTCATAACGCCTATTGTAAGAGATTTTCCGCACGCAGGGCATATATTTTTATTTCTTCTGGTTTCTTCCGGGCTAAATCTTACATTGCAGGCCCTGTGACCATCGTAATGATACTTCCCTTCTTCAGGGAAAAATTCAATTGTATAAAGAAATTTCTTTTTGTCTTTTTTCTTCAATGTATCCATAACCGCTTTATAGCTCATTTCAATATCAAATACATTTGCCTCTCTGCCTATCTTCTGCGGACTGTGAGAATCAGAATTCGATATAAGATTAAACCTGTCCAGCTTGCTCCATTGCCAATTCATACCCGGATCTGAAGAAAGCCCTGTTTCCAGAGCATATATATCTTTAGTGTATTCTCCAAAACATTCTTCTATTGAATCAAAACCTGATTTGGAACCGAAAAGCGAAAACCACGGCGTCCAGATATGACCTGGCACTAGGAATATATCCTTACTGATCCCGAATAAAAGTTCTGCCAGGTCTTTGGCGTCTATGCCTATAATAGGTCTTCCGTCGTACGCAATATTCCCATAACCTGAAAGAGCGGAGTTTACTTTATCGGCAATATCGAAACTCGGCACAAAAATAACACTATGGATCTTCCTGACCTTGCCATTTTTAGAATATATACTGGATATCTCTCCTGTGAGCATAAAATTCACGCCGTTATATTCAAATAAACCATTACCTGAATCCTTAAGGGTGTTTTTTAATTCTTCCAGCCATAGATAGTGAGTAAAATCTCCTGTGCCCAATAAAGATATACCTTTGAGTTTTGCGTATTCCGAAAGTGTTTTTATATTCATGTCAGGGCTTGTGGCGCGGCTATATTTAGAATGTATGTGAAAATCAGCTACGAATTTCATGCCTTATATATAACCTTTCCTTTATAGATAGCATATTCGACTACGCCTTTTAATTTCTTTCCGATAAAAGCTGAATTTTTTGATTTGGACACAAAACCAACTTTATTAACAACCCACTCCTTGTCAGGCGACACGATAGTTATGTCAGCGTCTTTGCCAGAACCAAGTGTCCCTTTATTTATATCAAGAATTCTCGCAGGATTAAGAGAGATCTTTTTTACGAGCTCACTCCATGTTAATAACCCCTTGCCTATCAGTTCAGTAACGCTTACTGCAAGCTCTGTTTCTAAGCCTATGCTTCCAAATTCTGCATGTTCAAATTCTATCTCTTTTTCATTTTCAGTATGAGGGGCGTGATCAGAGGCAATGACATCTATTGTCCCGTCTTTTAACCCTTCCCTTATTGCCAGAACATCATCTTTTGTCCTTAAGGGTGGGTTAACTTTCATACTTGTATTATAGTCCAAAAGATCCTCTTCATTTAAAGTAAAATAATGCGGGGCGGTTTCACTGGTTACCTTCACGCCCTTTAACTTTCCTTTTCTTATTATTTCCACCGACTCACCTGTGCTCACATGAGCAATGTGTACACTTGCGCCAATTTCTTCTGCAAGCTTTATATCTCTCGCCACCCTTTTATATTCAGATTCTTTTGAAATTCCTCTTAAGCCCAGCCTTGTTGATGTAAAACCGCGGTTAACCAAGCCCTTACCTGAAAGCGATTTATCCTCTGAATGGCATATTACAAGAACCTTTTCTCTTTTTGCCTCTTTAAATGCTTTTAGCATTAACTCATCGCTGTCAACTGATCCGCCATCATCTGAAATTGCAATTATCCCTTCTTTTTTTAATGCGCTAATATCCGCCAATTCTTTACCAGCTCTTCCGATTGTAATTGCCCCGCATATAAATACTCCTACATTTGCCGTCTTTTTAATAATATCATTCAACGTTTTGATAACCCCTACAGAATCAAGACTTGGTAATGTATTTGGCATGACGAGAACGCTTGTAACCCCGCCTTTAGCCGCAGCCTTTGTGCCGCTAAAAATAGTTTCTTTATCCTCTCTGCCAGGTTCTCTCAAATGAACATGCATGTCTACAATTCCAGGCACCACAATTTTTCCTGCAGCATCAATAACTGTTTCAGCCTTGACATCCAAACCAAAGCCTATTTTGGATATTTTCTCGCCTTCTACGAGAATATCCATCACCCCATCTATCTTATTAGCAGGGTCGATTACATGGCCATTCTTAATAAGTAATTTCAGATGCATAGTCACCTTTGAATTTATACCCGTCACATAACTTTAGCGGGTGTAAATTGGCTAAGGAATTGATGTGCCCTTATCCTTAACTTGAGAAACCCAGAATAATACCGCCATCCTGACAGCAATCCCATTTGTAACCTGTTCCAATATCACAGAGTTTCCTCCGTCAGCAACCTCGCTTGATATTTCAACCCCTCTATTTATAGGGCCTGGGTGCATGACAATGATATCTTTTTTGGCTTTTTTCAATCTCTCTTCTGTAATTCCGAAACTTTTAAAATATTCCAGCTGGCTCGGGAATGCCTTCATATCATCCCGCTCAAACTGCATCCTTAATATATTTATAGCATCAGCTTCTCTGAGCGCTTCATCTATATTATCCGTAACTTTAACCCCCATCCTCTCTATCCCCGGAGGAATCAGAATCTTTGGCGCGCAAACAGTTACCTTTGCCCCAAATTTAGTCAAACCCCATATATTCGATCGAGCTACCCTGGAATGAGCAATGTCTCCCGCTATACTTACATTCAAACCCTCCAACTTGCCAGTTTTTTTCCTCAATGTGAACATATCTAAAAGCGCCTGCGTAGGGTGCTCATGCCAGCCGTCTCCCGCGTTTATTACGCTTACATTCACATTGCGGGCCAGCATAGTGGCTGCGCCTGAACAATTATGCCTCACCACAATAATATCTGCTTTTAAAGCCTCTATGTTTTTGCCGGTATCATTCAAGGTCTCGCCTTTTCTCACACTTGAAGACTCTACTGCAATATTTATAACATCAGCTGAGAGCCTTTTGGCAGCCACTTCAAAAGACACTCTGGTTCTTGTAGACGGTTCGTAAAATAAATTTACCACTGTTTTGCCGCGCAGCGCAGGAACCTTCTTGATCTTTCTACCAAGGATTTCCCTGAAAGATTCGGCTGTGTCCAAAAGAAGCTCTATATCTTCTCTTGAAAGATACTCCAGCCCCAGAAGATCTTTATGAACCCATTTTGCTGTTTTCTTCTTTGTCATCCTGCGTTTCCTCTATAGTAACGCTGTCTTCATTATCTATTTCCTGGAATTTTACCTGCACAAGTTCTTTCTGTGACGTAGGAATATTCTTCCCCACATAATCAGCCCTTATGGGAAGTTCCCGATGGCCTCTGTCAATTAATACTGCCAGCTGTATTGTCCTTGGCCTGCCAAAATCTATCAAAGCATCTAACGCGCACCTGATAGTGCGGCCTGTATATAAAACATCATCCACAAGCACTATATTTTTATTCTCTATGTCAAAATCTATTTCAGTATTATGAATCACAGGCTGTTCTGATATAGCGCTTAAATCATCCCTGTAGAAGGTTATATCCAGCGCTCCTACGTCTAATCTGGTCCCATAAAGATTGTTTATGCCTTTTGCGATGCGCTCTGCTAGTACATACCCCCTTGTCCTTATCCCCACCACAACAAGCTCTTTAACGCCTTTATTATTTTCTATAATCTCGTGACTTATTCTTGTAATTGAGCGCTCTATCTCTTCCTTTGTAAAAACCTGTTTTAGCGACATATCCACCTCAAATAAAAACCTCGCAAGTGGCCTTTAGGCCTCCTACGAGGTTGTATTGGTTCAAATATATTAATCAAAATTCTCTCTTGTCTATTCACTTTTACTCCCTTTTCAGCCTCTCTGTGCTGATTTAAAGGTATTTATTAATTTCAAATTATACCACTTATTTTTATTATGTCAAGTATTAAAGAAAATCGTAGGAAAAATATACTATCCCATCCGGATTCAAGGATTCTATAATCCTCTCTTGCTCAGAAAGGACCTCGGGGTCATTTTTCATCAAAAAGTTTCCTAGTCCTATATAAACCTTGCCTTTTCCGCGGTGGGCTAAAGCTGATCTTGTAACCTCTTTTGCCAGTTGATTATTTTTTGTATAATTCATAAGCACAACGTAATCAACTATCCCTTTCTCCAGCCATCCAGGCCAGTCTTGAAATGCAGCAGAAAAAGCAGTGTCGCAAGACGGAATCACTGCGCAGGAAATAAGCATCCGGGGAGATTTATCTTTTATGTGTTTTGCCAGCCTTTCCACGAGATTTGTAACCTGATCTCTTTTCCAGTCATCCCAGATAAGAGAGTTCTCGTTATTATTTTCCATCGACAAAGGGTCTAATCCTTTTTTTTCTTTAAATCTTTTTAAGTTTTCCTCCCCATAACCATATGTCAGGCCAAATCTATTGAAACTTGAACGCGGAAGAAAAGGCACGGGATACGGATAGCGCACATAATCCAGATGTACTCCGGATAAATCCGGATATCTGGCTATGATTTCATCTATTATCAATACCGTATATTCGCCTACCTTGAGATCGCCCGGCTCAAGAAAAAGCTGTTCATCTCTGAGATAATATTTATCAGATTCATTTACATCCTCTGTTCTCATTGGAGACCTCAGATATTGATCTTTGGTTAGAATAGAGTCTCCGAACTTCTCCACTATATTTACTTTTCTAGTCTTCCCTATACTAAGGACATTCACCCATGCAAAAACTTTTACATTGCATCTTTTGGCTTCTTTTAAAATTACATCTATTGTGTCTACCCCTGACGCTTTCAACATATTATCATAACTTGCTCTGCCATTTATGCTGGTGTCATAATAAGATTTTCCACTGCGGTATAGCTGGAGATATATCTCTGTTATTTTAGATTTTTTGCAGAATTTTATCAGCTCAAATGCTGATCTTTTAGAATAAAGCACTTTCTCTGCAGAAAAACATGTAACCCATACGCCTTTTGCAGACGCATTCTTATCTTTTCCGTAAACAGATAAAGGCATTATTAAAAAAAGAGCGATAGAAAATAGAAAAACTCTTTTTACGACAATCATTTTTCTCCTTTTATAACAAGAATAAATTCTCCGCGCGGCTGGTTTAAAATAAAATGCTTTATTACCTCTGAAACCTTGGCACGGATAGTCTCTTCAAATACCTTTGTAACTTCGCGGCTTATAGCTATATCCCTATCCCCCATTATATCCAGCACATCTTTTAAAGTCTTTAAAAGCCTGTGAGGGGATTCATAAAGCACAATAGTTCTTTTTTCCTGGCTTAAAATCTCCAGTTCCTTGCGCCTCTTGCCGGGTTTTTGGGCAAGGAAGCCCTCGAACACAAAACTATCTGTAGGCATGCCTGATAAAACAAGGCCTGCTATAATAGCGCTTGGCCCTGGTATAACAGTTAATGGAACATTATTTTCAATTGCAAGCCTTACAATATTAAAACCCGGATCACTTATGCCAGGAGTGCCGCTATCTGAAACAAGCGCAATATCCTTGCCTTCTTGAAGCAGCTTTAATAAATATTCGCCTTTTTGAATCTTATTGTACTCAAAATAACTTGTGGTAGGCGCATTTATCCCGTAATGCGAAAGGAGTTTTTTCGTATGCCTGGTATCCTCGCACGCAATAAGAGCAACTGACTTAAGCGTCTCTATTGCCCGAAATGTTATGTCCTTAAGATTTCCTATAGGAGTTGAAACTATAAAAAGTTTTCCTGTCATATGCGCATTATAGCATATCTTTAATAATAAAAAAGATTTAACCTGCCCTAACTTTACAATTCGTGCCTGGCACTATTTGTAAAGTTAGCCCAACGAATCGATAATAGTTAATTTTACAAATCTGATCGTTTACTCTACTGTAACGCTTTTTGCAAGGTTTCTGGGCTGGTCAACGTCGCATCCGCGCTTTACTGCGATGTAGTACGCTAGAAGCTGTAATGGCACTACTGTAACTATGGGCGAGAAAATCTCGTCTATCTTAGGAATATATATTATCTCTTTTGTAAAGCTTTCTATGAACTTATCGCCTTCCGTGGCTACTGCGATTACCTTTCCTTTTCTCGCGCATATCTCTTCGATATTCGAGATCATTTTTTCATATACAAAAGACTCGGGCACAATACAAACTACAGCTCTATACTCATCTATAAGAGCAATAGGCCCATGTTTCATCTCTCCTGCAGCATAGCCTTCTGCAGGTATATAGGAAATTTCTTTGAGCTTTAAGGCGCCCTCAAGAGCTGTTGGAAAATTCAGATTTCGTCCAAGGTATAAAAATGAACCGAAATTCAGGTGTTTGGCTGCAATTCTTTGTATACGATTTTTTTTATCTAGAATATTGTCTATAATTCCAGATATATTTTTAAATCCATCCAATAAGGTTTTCTTTAAATCGCTTTTCAATAAATCCCTTTTATCTGCAATATAAAACGCTAACACATAAAGAATAGCAAGTTGCGCTGTATACGCCTTAGTAGACGCGACTCCTATTTCCGGGCCTGCATAAGTATAAAGCACCCCATCCGATGCCCTGGTTAAGCTTGAGCCGACAACATTGCATATTGACAAAATAATAGACCCTTTTTGCTTTGCTTCCTTTACAGCAGCCAGGGTATCTGCTGTTTCGCCTGACTGGCTTATTGCAATCGTTAGCGTATCTTTATTTACAATGGGGTCCCTGTACCTGAATTCAGACGATAGATCTATCGAGACAGGTATCTTTGTGAATTTCTCAAGTATATATTTACCGACAAGCCCTGCGTGATACGCAGTGCCGCACGCAATTATAATAATATTGGAGACATTTCTTATAGCGCTGTCTGATATGTTTATGCCTTCCAGATTAAATTCGGAATCGGCTCTTATCCTGGAAGAGATAATCTGTTTTAAAACCTTTGGCTGCTCGTGGATTTCTTTCAGCATGAAATGAGCGAAACCAGTTTTCTGAGCCGAATCAAGGCTCCATTTTATGACATCTACATTTTTATGCCTGAGTAACCCTTCTGAATCAAAAATCTCTACCTTATTTTTGGTTAGGACTACTATTTCTCCATCTTCGAGATAAATTACATTTTTTGTATGCTTTAATATAGCAGGCACATCTGAGGCAATAAAATTTTCTCCTTCGCCTATGCCTATTATCAGAGGGCTTTCCTTTCTTGCGGCAATAATCCTGTCAGGCTCATTTCTGGAAATTACGCCTAATGCAAAAGAGCCTTTTAAATTTTTGAGCGAGCTTAATACAGCATCTTTTAAATCGCCTTTATAATATTTTTCTACAAGATGGCTTATGACTTCTGTATCTGTTTGGGATTTAAATTTGTGGCCTTCTTCTATGAGTTGTTTTTTGAGTTCGCTGAAATTTTCTATAATACCATTATGGACTACTGCTATATCTCCTGAGCAATCCTGATGGGGATGAGCGTTAATATTTGTAGGGGCGCCGTGCGTTGCCCATCTATTATGCGAAATGCCTATATGGCTTTCAGATATTTCTTTACCCTTAAGAAAACTCTCAAGATCTTTTATTTTGCCTTTGCATTTCTTTATGACAATTTTATCTTTCGGTATAATCGCTATGCCTACAGAGTCATAACCTCTATACTCTAATCTCCTTAGGCCTTCGATTAAAATAGGCAAAGCGTCTTTATTCCCGATATAACCAACTATCCCGCACACATATCACCTCTTATGTTGCTTATTATATATTAGTTACGGCTTAATGCCAATAAAAAAATTGCTTCTCCTGAATTGTAAGGTCCTTGCATAATCTATTATATATGCTAAAATTATAAACGATGAAGATAAATTTAAAATTAAACATCAGCGCTTTTATACTCGGCCTTACCTCAATGATAGGCCAGATAATTATTATAAGAGAGCTTATCGTAGTATTCTATGGCAATGAGCTGTCTTTAGGCATCATACTCGCCTCATGGCTTTTCTGGGTAGCTTTCGGAAGCCTTGTTCTGGGCAGGCTTGTAGATTTCATCCCCTTTAAGGAAAAACTCTTATCGTATTTACAGCTTGCTTTATCCATACTTATTCCTCTAAATATATTTTTCATCCGGCTCATCAAATCCATATTAAAAATCCCGGCAGGAAAAATCATTGGACTAACTCAAATGCTGGGTTCATCCTTTGTATCTTTATCCCTTGTCTGCGCATTATTAGGCCTCATTTTTATATTGATATCAAAGATTGCCGCAAAAGACAACCACCTGGCGCATAAACAGGTGGGAAGGATTTATTTATTAGAAGGTCTGGGAGCTTCTATCGGCGGTCTCATATACGCATTTTTACTTATAAAAACATATACGAGTTTTCAAAATGCCCTTATCCTGGGAAATCTGAATTTAATCACATCTATCTTATTCTCTAGAAATATAGTACAGCTGATATACCTCGTAATATTTTCAACTACAATCATGTTCAATTGGCCAAAACATATAGATGGGTTTACAAGGTCTCTTCAGGTAAAGCCTCTCAAGCTCATAGAAAATGCAGATTCTATATACGGGAATATTACTGTGACAAAATTAGGAAATCAGTACAGCTTCTACGAAAACGGCACGCTGATGTTTACAGGAGGCGACACGTCAACCAGCGAGGAATCAGTTCATTACGCAATGTTAGAGCACCCAGGGCCTAAAAAAATCCTCTTAATAGGAGGGGGTGTAGGAGGCTCCATTGATCAGATTTTAAAATATAAAGTCGATAGGATTGATTATGTAGAATTGGACCCTTTAATAATAAGTCTTTCTCAAAGATACCTCCCTCCCTTAAAAGATAACAGGGTAAATATAATACACATGGATGGCAGGCTTTTTGTAAAAGAAGCTAGTGCAATAAAAAACCCTGCTACGCCGTATAAATATGATGTGATAATATTAAATCTTCCTGACCCTTACAATGCAAACCTTAATAGATTTTATTCCCTGGAATTTTTCAAAGAGGTAAAACAAATATTGGAACCAACCGGAATATTTTCTTTTGGCCTCCTCTCTTCTGAGAATTATATAAGCCCTGAAAATGCCGTATATTTAAGCTGCATCTATAACACTCTTAAAAGAGAATTTAATGATATAAGGCTTCTCCCAGGTGATACGATTACATTTATTGCATCGCAAACGCCTGGAATACTTACAGAGGATGCAAATACGCTGATAAAAAGGCTTAAGGAAAGAAATATCAAAACTAAATTTGTCAGGGAATATTATCTGCCTTTTAAATTAGACCCATTGAGAATCAAATATGTGGAAAGCGCTATTCAAAAATTTAAAAATACGAAAATAAATACTGATTTTAAGCCCATCGGTTATCTTTACCACGCGATTCTTTGGATAAGTTTTTTTGATGCTACAAGAAACCTCCTTCCGTATATTGATAATATTAATCTAGGCATTTTCATATTGATAGCATTCGCCCTTTTGTTAATAACCCTATTAGCGCAAAAATTAACCATGGCTTCTTTAAAATTTCCGGTTTTAATATCTATGGCTGGAACCGGCATGAGCCAAATATGTTTCCAGATTATCATTATACTTGCGTTCCAGTTTATATACGGCTATATGTATTATCAGATAGGATTTATTCTTACTTCATTTATGATAGGATTGACGCTCGGAAGTTTTTTGATTACACGCATTATAGAAAGAATAGAAGACGATAGAAAGCTTTATATAAAAACCCAAGCCTGGCTATCTATTTATCCATTGATACTTGCAATAAGTCTTGTGGCTATAGTAAAAATAAACCAGATAAAGCCTGGCATAGGAAATATGCTTCAGATAGTCTTTGTAATAATGCCTGTTATTAGCGGTTTTATAGGAGGGTTTCAGTTTCCGCTTGCAAATAAAATCTGGCTTAAAGACTCCAAAGATATTGGAAAGACAACAGGCCTTTTATACGGCATTGATTTATTTGGTTCATGTATAGGTGGGTTAGTTATAGGCATAATACTTATACCTATAATAGGAATTCTTCAGACATGCGTATTTTTAAGCGTTATAAATATCTTTATTTTTATATTACTTTCTAATTCCAGGCCTTGTTTTATTCAAAAGATGTGATATATTATTTGTATAGAAGCATTAAACAAGGAGGCGTGGAATAGCGTAAGCTTCTAGGTTTATAGCCTACAGAAAAAGCCCTGATTTCAGGGCCTTTTCTGTTTTTACTGCTTTTTCTCTTCCCCAAAAACCTCTGCACTGAATATATATATTTCTGTAGCTTTATCCTTCCATGCGTCATGGCTAAGGCCTGCTTTTCTACAAGTCTGCTGTAAAAAGGTATCCCTATCCCAATTGTACTCTGTAGCTACCTGTGGCAGTAAAAGCCCTGAATTAAATCCCTGTTTTATCACAAGGCCGTGTCTCCCGACTTCGATCTCGCTTATATCCTTTATCTTCTTAAGAGGCGTAAGGACAGATATTTCTAATTCTAACTTATCTAGTTCATCCTGGCCCACAGGACTAAACCTGTAATCATTCACTGCAGCTGACTTAGCGACATCTTTTACTGTTTCATAAAGCGGCTTTACAGCCTGTATATAACCAATGCATCCGCGAAGCTGGTTATTTTCTTTTATAGTCACAAAAGCCCCGCAGTTTTCTTTTAATCTTTCCTCTGTTACATTTGGCAAAAACTGCCTTTTTCCAGTCACGGCTTCTATTATTGAGAACTTTGCGATCTCCAATAGCTTTGCCTTTTCTTCTTTGCTTAAATATTCATCCTTCATTATCATATCCCCCTTTTCCTGTAAATCACTAGGAATATATACAACAATGCTTGAATAACCCACTACCCTTGATTTATCCCCTGTCACATCGCCTGAATTTGCATATCTTATAATTTTTGCTTTTGCATTATACCTATTGGCAAGCGTGATCATCCCTAAAACAGCTATTGGTGCGTCTATTTCTGAATTATGGCTATTGATATCTTCTGTCATCTTTTGCGCATCTAATTGTTCAATAGCACTGGTAGAATTTGTATCTAATTTAACTGCTTTATCGTAAGGATAATAATGAGACAGGTCCACGCTTACAATTAAAAGCGTATCCTTATCCATTGCATCATAAAGCGCATCGCTCAATATCATTATATCCTCAGATTCAGGATTTCCCATGGTAATAGGGACTATCTTGAAATCCTTATCCTTATATATCCTTTGCAAAAATGGCAGTTCCACTTCAATAGCATGTTCTTTCTTATGAGCTTCTGGATAAAAAATAAACCGTTTATTTTTCTGCATTATTTTATTGGCGAGTTCCTCATCTATCTTTACAAGGCCAAGCGGTGTTTCAAATGAGCCTTTATTGTAAATAGACATGCCGTCAAATCCAACATAATGGCTTGGAGAGATTATGATTATCTTTTTAAAATTTGTGCCCTCCAGTTGTTTAAAACTATAGGCGGCAATTTGGCCAGAATAATCATAGCCTGCGTGCGGTGCAATAAGAGCAAGAATTTTGCCTTTTATATCAGATTTTTCAGCGTTCGCTAAAAAATTATCCACTTTTCTAGTAAGTTCTTCCTTATTTCCTGGATAAAACGCTCCAGCTACAGCTGGCTTTCTTATATCCTCAGAATAAGATTTATTGCAAGAAAGTAGAAACATAAAAAGCATTAAAATAAATATATTTTTTATACCCATAACCTTGCCCATTGTATCTTATTTTACCCTGCCAGTTTTTTATAATATTTTGCTTCTTTATGAGATTTTCTAAATAAATTCAATTTCTTTACGCCGGGCAGAATAAAAATTGCAAATACCGCAAACCCCGCCATCTTTAAAAACTCCTTGCGTGTCATATTCTTATCCACAATGCCCCCTCTAAGTTGACACTCTGACAATGTCAGAGTGTCAACTTAGTTAGTCCCAGCGACCCGGGATTTTGTTGCTGCAGAATTTACATTTGCCGCCTGTTATATTATTTTGCGTAACTGTATAGCCAAGCCTTTCGACAATCAGCTTCTTGCAAACCGGACAATAAGTATTATTGCCGACATGCTCTGGAATATTTCCTATATAAGCATAGTTTATGCCTTTAGATATGGCAATATTCCTAGCTAAAATCAGAGATTCTTCAGGCGTAGGTGGAAGATTTTTTAACTGGTATATAGGCCAGAATTTTGAAAAATGTACTGGCACATCAGGTCCAACGTTTTCCACTATCCAATCGCAGAGTTTTGAAAAATCATCTTTAGTATCATTGTATGTGGGCACTATTAAATTCACTATTTCCAGCCACACGCCTTTTTCCTTTATGAGTTTTATCGCATTCATTACAGGCCCGATACTCGCCCTTGTAACATTCTGATAAAAATCTTCTGTTATGCCTTTAAAATCCACCTTAATAGCATCTAGAAAACTGCATGCCTCTTCTAAAGGTTTCTGGTTGATATACCCCGCTGTTACCCAGACATTCAGGATATTATTTTCATGCGCAATGTTAGCTATATCAGCTGCATATTCAAAAAATATAACAGGCTCTGAGTAAGTGCAGGCAATGGTTCTGCATTTACTGTCTATCGCTCCATGGACAACCTGTTCTGGAGACATGTCCACATTTACAGTATCTTCCGGGTTAGACTGCGATATCTCCCAGTTCTGGCAATATAAACAATGCAAATTGCAACCAGCAGTTGCCAATGAAAAAGATAACGTCCCTGGCAGAAAATGATAAAAAGGTTTTTTCTCTATCGGATCCACGTGCACTGCGCATGGTTTCCCATAGGCAAGCGCCTGAAGCTTTCCGCCTATATTCATTCTGGATCTGCAATTGCCCCTCTCGAACTCTTTTAATTCACAGCCCCTGGGGCATAATAAACATTTGACCTTTTTCATTCTCCTATAACCCTGTAATATTTTGCCTCTTTTGGATTTAAATTTGAGTTTGGTGTTTCTATATTATGCAGGTTGGCTTTTAGTGCGTTATGTTTTGGTTTATTGGCTTTTATAATAGCAATGCCTACCATCGTTAAAATTATTACTATTACTATATTGAAAATTATCTTTTTAAACATGTCTTTTTCTGACAAATAAGACCAACGCTATTATGAAAATTGTTACGCTGGTAAAATCCGCCAATGTTAAGTTTGTATTCCATAGATAGAGATTGTCTGCCCTGAACTTGGAAACAATAACCCTTATGACGCTATACATCATAAGATATAATAAAAATAATCCTCCAATAAAATTTACCTTTTTCCTTAAATTCCATAATAGCAAAAACCCAATAAAATCTAAAACAAGCTCATAAATCTGGGTAGGATGATTTTTCATGCCACAAAATGGTTCCATCGGCATGCCGAAACAACAGCCGTTTAAAAAACAGCCTATCCGGCCTACTGCCTGGCCCAGGATTATAGAAGGAGATATAAGATCAGCTAGTTTCCAAAAAGATATTTTTCTAATCTTTGAAAATATAAGGCCTGTTATTACTCCACCTAATATGCCGCCATGTATTGAAAGCCCGCCCTGCCACACCTTAAATATAGATACAGGGTCGTTTAAGAACCCTTTGAGATCGAAAAAGAAGATATAATAAATCCTTGCGCCTATTATCGAGCCGACAATAAGATAGAAACTAAAGTCATACATAAGGTCCGGCTTTATATCTTTTCTTATGGCCTCATGTTTAGCGATAAATACCCCTAATAAAAAAGCTATGGCGACCATCATGCCATAGCTATAAATTGTAAAAGGTCCTATTTTAGCTATTATAGGGTGCATAATATATCAAGACCAGGTTTTGGTCACGATTTATCGTGTTCAAGACCAGGTCTTAAATTGCCTGTTCTCTGTTTTGCAAAATCCCAAGAGTACTCGTAAAGATGAAGCCCCTTGCTGCTAGCTATAATCTCACCGTTTCCGACTCCGATTTCCTCTGCCATATATTGCTTTACAAGCTCCAGACCGCCTAAATTTGAAGGAAAGCCTCCCCATAAATCCCATGACCTGAAATACGGAAAAAAATGTAGCTTCCCATAACGAATCCTAGTATCTATAAGCCTTAGACATGGCGGATCATTCAGCTTTATATCAGAAGGCATGCCTATTTCTATTGTTGCCTGATTAGTGCCATGGCCCTGAGTTTTATACATCTTTATAACTTCTTCAACCTGGTTAACCTCTAAAGGCATCTCTCGCACCATTTCCTTGCCTTCGACTGTTTCCTTCAGCCTAACCTTTGCATCCACCATTCTTTCGCCATAGGTATAGTCCTCTGTATTTGTTTTCTGGCCTGTCAATAAATAAGAAAGATAACCGTTTATATATTCCAGGCTTGTAGGAGCGGGGATACTTGAACCTTCCGGTATTATAGGTATTATCTGATGGCTGGGATTTTTTATCCTGATAGTAACAAAATCAAATTCAAGCCTTTTCTGGCCTTGATAACTGCCTCTTGTGATTGTATATATGTGACCACATTCTAAAATCTTTGAAAGGCACCTGAACCACGCATCATCCAAATCAAATGCCTCTATATGAACAGGCTTCAATTCATTTCTTTCTTCCATGTCATTCAACTCCCCAATGCCTTTTAAGTTCTTCTGTTATTTTATCCATCTCTTTTGCTTGAATATCTTCTTTTATTTTAACGCCTTTCGATTTTTTCTTCAAGACAATTAAATCCTCCAATTCTTTTATGCTTATTATATTGCAGCTAAACGCCCTGGTGTGATTTTTTATAAAGTTGTCGTCTGAAGAGACTGTTATATTATCCTTCGAGGATATTTTAAGTATATCAACTATTACCCTATCAGCGTCTTTATCTTTGTTTGAGAATAAAACCTCTATATCTCCGTACGTCTCTCCAGACAACCCAAGGCTATCGCCCTTACCGTCAAAAATAACCACTATCTTGTTAAATTTGCGATTCCTTTGTCTGAAATCCGTCAACGCTTTAATAAATGACAAGCGCGAGGCCTCCAAGCTAATATCTTTTTTAGCGTCAAATTCTTTGATTTTATTTATTGCATTATAACCATCAATAATCAAATATTTCATAGGAGTTCTGTTGCTATTTTTTTAAAAGTCTCTTTGCCGTCAAAGGTTATGCCTTTTATCCCAAAACCCAGAGCTGCTTCAATTAAATCAGCTCTGTCATCCACGTAAAAGGCTTTTGAAGGCGCTGTATTCACTGATTCAAGCGCTGCGTTGTAAATCTCCCGCGCCGGCTTCCTAAAACCTATTTCATAGGAAAGTATAAGCTTATTAAACTCCCCAAATATAGACATCTTCTTTTTAAGAAATTCATAATGCGTTTCATTTATATTCGATATCATTACAAGCTTGTATTTTCCTTTGACTATCTTTAGAAAATTTTGCATCTTTTTATTGAGTGGCGCCTCAAAAAATATATCATTCCATATAGGCAGAAACTTGTTATAATCAATCTCCAGTTCCAGTGAATCCTTCACTTTTTTGAAAAATTCCATTGATGAAATCTTCCCTTCTTCATAATCTTTTGTAAGGCTTGAATCAAAGAAAAGCTGGTAGATATCTTGCTCATTTTTCGGAGTCAAGCGCAGGATTTTTTTAACCGCAATCCTGTGGTCAAAATTTATAAGGACATTGCCAAGATCGCAAAATATAGCGTCATATCTATTTGAAGTCATAGTTATACATTATGGGATATTCCTATTCAATCTTTGGAAGACATTTTATAGCTTTCTTAATGGCTTTATCGGGATGTTCGTAATCCTTAAGCTTGCCGCCCATATAGGCATCATAAGCAGCCAGGTCAAAATTCCCGTGACCTGAGAAGTTAAAGACTATGCATTTTTCTTTATTTTCCTTCTTGCATATCAATGCCTCATCTATTACTGCCTTAATAGCGTGGCTTGTTTCAGGAGCAGGTAAAATCCCCTCAGCGCCTGCGAACAAAAGAGCTGCTTTAAAAACACCTGTCTGGTGATATGCCTTTGCTTCAATCAGTTTTTCTTTAAATAACATTGATACTAAAGGCGCCATTCCATGGTATCTCAGACCGCCTGCGTGTATCCCCTCAGGTACAAAATCATGGCCCAATGTATACATTTTCAATAAAGGTGTCATCTGAGCAGTATCGCCAAAGTCATATCTGTAAGGCCCTTTTGTAAGAGTAGGGCACGCTGCTGGTTCGCAAGCTATAAACCTGATATCCTGGCCGTCTATCTTATCTTTCATAAATGGGAATGTAAGGCCTGCAAAATTACTACCTCCTCCGACACATCCTATCATGATATCTGGAATCTCCCCTGCCAATTTTAACTGTTCCTTTGCTTCAAGCCCTATAACTGTCTGGTGAAGCATTACATGATTAAGAACGCTCCCTAGAGAATATTTCGTATCGCTATGCGTAGCTGCATCCTCCACTGCTTCTGATATCGCAATGCCAAGGCTACCTGGAGTATGCGGCATCTTCTTTAAAATTGCCCTGCCTGATTTTGTCCTATTTGTAGGGGACGGAAAAACCTCTGCGCCCCATACATGCATAAGAGATTTTCTGAACGGCTTTTGTTCATAGCTGCATCTTACCATGTAAACAGTGCATTTCAACCCTAGGATTTTACACGCAAATGAAAGGGCGCTTCCCCATTGGCCTGCACCTGTTTCCGTAGCTATACGTTTCACGCCTTCTTTTTTATTAAAATACGCCTGAGCAATTGCTGTATTTGGCTTATGGCTTCCCGGGCCATTAACGCTTTCGTCTTTATAATAGATCCTGGCAGGCGTTTTAAGTTCTTTCTCGAGATTATACGCCCTGCGTAAAGGCGTAGGTCTCCATAGTCTCAGAACCCTAATAATCTCGTCAGGGATCTCTATCCACCTGTCCTGCGACATCTCCTGCTTTATAAGTTCTTTTGGAAATATAGGTGCTAGCTCGTCTGGCGATAACGGCTTATGAGTCCCTGGATTTATAGGAGGAGGCAAAGGATTTGGCAAATCCGCTTGAATATTATACCATGCCCTGGGAATGCTTCTCTCATCAAGCGTTATTTTAAAATTATCCATTTACTCTTCCCTTCTCAACTAAGTTGACACTCTAACATTGTTAGTTTGTCAACTTAGCTATGCTAACTCTATGCTTATCTCGGGCTGGCGCTTTATTGTTTCGTGAATCAAGCAAGATTCCGCAACTTTTAAAAGCGCTGCTTTTCGCGGCCCCGGATTAGCATTTGGTAATTCTATTTTTGCGCTTATCTTCTGAATCCTGACCGGCTTATCAATCGCCTTCTCCCAGTCTAAAGTTATTTTCATGCCATTAGGATTAAGCCCTGTATTCTTACAAAACCCTAAAACATATACGCCTATACAAGAGCCAAGCGCATCTACAAATATCTCAGGCGGGGTAGGGCCCTTGTCTTCGCCGCCTCCTTCTTTTGGCTGGTCTATTATAATAATATGCGTTCTATTCTCGGCGCTAAACCTTTTACCATCTATATATTTTATCTCTGTATGTTCCATCTAACCTCTAAAGATTTTAAGGACTTCGGGGATCCTTCTTTCAATAACAGGTATGTTTTTATTTTTAAAATAACCAAGGGCGATAGGCGCTACAATAGCGTAATTATCAGGTACTTCAAATTTTTTCCTGAACCATTCGTCTTTATCCAAAAAACTCATCATGCCTACCCAGCAGCTTCCTATACCCATTGACCAGGCTGTAAGCATTAAATTTTCAGCTGCCATTGCGCAGTCATTTTGATATGAAAAAGCGTCTCGCCTTCCAAGGATTATTATAACACACGGGGCGTGATAAAATATGCTGAAATCTTTTACAGCCATGCGTTTTTTATAGCGGATAAACTTCGGGTTTTCTTCTATCGCTTTACTGATATAGGGGATAGAGCGGTCGGAAAGTTCTTTTATGAGCAATTTATCCTGCACAACAATAAACCCCCAGGGCTGTTCATTCATGCCGCTCGGCGCCCATTTAGCCGCTTCAATAAGCCTATCTACAATTTCTTCTGATATGGGTTTATCCAGGTATTTTCTAATGCTCCTACGCGATTTTATAATATCTATCATGCTACCCATATCAATATTTTAATCGTTATTAGACAATACTGTCAATTTTTAACTTTACAATAATGAGCCAGATAACCGCGGAAAAATTTAAAATATTTAATAATGCGCAAGGCTGCCTGTTAGTTTTGCCTTATTCACAGCTTTTTTAAATATCCATATGCTTAATGGAAATAAAATTATGCAGAAAAATAAGAGCGCCATTATATCAGGCATAAGCATTTTAAAACTATAACCTTGCAAAATAGCATGCCTTAACCCTTTTAGAGAATGAGTAATTGGCAATAGATAAGATATAAACTGCAGTTTTTTTGGAAACATTTCTATTGGAAAAAAAACTCCTCCAAACAGCCCTGAGAACGTGCTGATCATCCAATTTATAGGATTACCTTTTTTCACCACCATTATAAATGCAGCAGATATTATCCCAATACTGCTAAAAGAAATAATAGTCATGGCTAAAATTAATAAGCTTGCCAACAAATTCATCTGACTTAAATCTGCCCTAAAGAACATTGCTCCAAATAATAGGCAGATAATGCTAGTTATAGTTGTAAACAAAAAATCCCAAATGGAAATACCTATGATAATAAGCGGAATCTTGGTAGGAGTAGCCAGCATTGCCTCTAATGTTCCAAGAAGCTGTTCTTCTCTTATATTGGAAGAAAAACTCTGTAAGGCTGTATTAAAATATCCTGAAAAAGCTATGCCTACAAGAACAAAAGAAAAATATCCTGTTTGATATTCATTAAGATAAGGCAGCATTCCTTGGCCAACTAACTTTGAAATAAAATAAAAAGTCGTTACTTTAGTCAATATGCTTATCCACTCAAATAAAAAAGCAATCCTATAACTTATGTGAATATAAAAATCTTTTTTTATAAAAGCAAGCATCTTTCGCAATGCGTTCATCTTAACTGCCTTTTGTATTTACAACTAGATTATATATATCTTCTAAACTAACTAAAGGTAGACTAATATTATTGCGCAAATCGTTTAATGTCCCGCATGCGCGAATTTCACCTTTATGCATAATCGCAATACGATCAGCAAAATCTTCTACTTCATTAAAATTATGGGAAATAAAAAAGATTGTTTTATGCTGTTCTTCTACTAATATTTTCTTAATAAAATTCTTTAAATTTTTAACACTTGGAAGATCTAAGCTTTTAAACGGCTCATCCATAAATAAAATCCCGGGATCGCTCAAAAGGCTCCTGGCAATCGAAAGCCGCTGTTTTATGCCGCTGGAACATTCCTGAAACCGTTTGTCTAAATAATTATTAATTTCTAAAAGACAGCTTAATTCCTTTATTTTTCTTTTCGCCTTTTCTCCGGAAAGATTATAAAGCGCGGCAAAAAAATAAAGGTTCTGCCTTAATGTTAACCTCCAGTAAAAACTACGCTCATCACTGCCTACTAAACCAATAGAAGCTTTGATTTTTTCTCCGTCTTTTAATATATTACAACCCATCACATCTATCTTTCCTTTAGTAGGCAAAATAAGGCATGACAATATCTTTATCAGCGTAGTTTTACCTGCGCCATTCTGTCCGATTAAAGCAAATATCTCGCCTTGTTTAACCTGTAAGCTGATATTATTGATTGCCAAAGATGGTTTTGGCTTTTGGAAAGGCTGTAAAACAAGCTGATAAATGCTCTTTATAGAAATAAACTCTTTGGATAATTCAAATATATTTATAGCATCCATATTGCTGTGCCTCTTTCTAAAAAACTACCTCCTAATAAACTGTGCGGTTTAAATGTATTATATTCTTTCCTCTGGCGCTTCGCAAGTATTTTAGCTTCGACCTTGTATCTTTTTCTTGCCATCATATACCCTATTCTGTTACTATGATTCTATCGCATACTTTAACACAGTTTAAGGGAAACAAGTCACGTACCATGAACTACTTAGATGAACTTGAAAATAAAACAATATATATATTACGAGAGGCATATGCTAGTTTTAGAAATATCACCCTGCTTTGGTCTATCGGCAAAGATTCCTCTACGCTTTTATGGATTAGCCGTAAAGCATTTTTTGGCAAAATTCCATTTCCTATCATTCATATTGACACAACTTTTAAATTTAAAGAAATATACGAATTTAGAGATATCTATTCTAAAAAATGGGGCCTGGATCTTATTGTTAGCAAAAATAAATCCGCATTAAAAGAAAAAATTAATCCTAAAAAAAGCAAATTAGAATGCTGCAACGCTTTAAAAACAGAAGCGTTAAAAACAACTTTAAGAGAATATGGCTTCAAAGCCTTATTATTGGCTATCAGGAGAGATGAGCACGGCATAAGGGCAAAAGAACGATATTTTTCTCCCAGAACTATTGATTTTACCTGGAATTATCAGGATCAGCCATTAGAACCTTGGGGCTTTTATAAATCAACTATTGAAGATGAAGAACATATTAGGATTCATCCTATGCTACATTGGACAGAATTAGATATCTGGAAATATATTAAAAAAGAGAAAATTCCTATGGTGGGTCTTTATTTTGCCAAGAATTGCAAGAGATACAGAAGCATAGGTTGTCAAACATGTTGCGTCCCTATTGATTCAAATGCTAACACTACCACAAAAATAATCAGAGAGCTAGAGACAACAAAAATAGCTGAACGAAACGGCAGGGCTCAAGATAAAGAAAATTCTTATACAATGCAAAAATTAAGAAGCTTAGGGTACATGTAGCTATTCAAAATGCAAAAAGAAACTATTAAAATAGCAATGGTTGGCCATGTTGATCATGGAAAATCAACATTGATTGGAAGATTATTAATAGATACAGATTCCTTGCCTAAAGAAAAAATTACAGAAATTAAAAAACTATCTAAAGAACTTGGCAAGGAAGCTGAATTAGCCTTTATAGTTGACCAGCTAAAAGAAGAAAGAGAGCAAGCTAAGACCATAGATACTACACAAATATTCCTAAAAATTAAAAATAATAACTTTGTACTAATAGATACTCCTGGGCATGTAGAATTGTTGAAAAATATGATTACAGGCGCTACACAGGCAGATATCGCTCTTCTTGTAATAGATATTAATGAAGGTATTATGGAACAGACTAAGCGCCATTTATATGTTTTAAATATGGTTGGAATAAATAGTGTCATAGTTATTTTTAATAAAATGGATCTTGTAGATTACAAAAAAGAAAGATTCAATGCCTTGAAATCTGATTTATTAACTTTTTTAGAAAATCTTAATATAGAGCCTGTTTTCATAATACCTGTTTCAGCCAAACAAGATGTTAATATTTCCAAAAAATGTTATAAAATAGCCTGGTATAAAGGGCCAAGCCTTTTAGAAGCCTTTGGTTTACTTAAATCAAATACAAAAAGCATAAAAAAATCTTTAAGATTCGCTGTGCAGGATATATATAAAATAAATAATAAAAAGATTATAGCTGGGAAAATGCTTTCCGGCATCCTTAAAAAAAATCAGCAGGTTCTTCTTCTACCTTCTAACGTTACCGTAACAATAAAATCTTTAAATGTTTTTGGAAAATATAATAAAATAAAAGCTTGTTCTGGAGAAAATATAGGCATAAGTTTAAATGAAACCTTGCCTGTAAAAAGAGGCTATATACTTGCACAAAAAGAAAATTCTCCGAAACTCAGCGTGTCCTTTAGAGGAAATATACTTTGGCTATGCAAAGAACCTTTAAAAATAAATAAAACAATTAACTTGCGCTGCTCTACTCAAGAAGTTGATTGCATAGTAGAGCGCATTGAAAAAAGAATTGACTCTTCTACCTTGAACATAATTGAAGAAAACGCAAAAGAGTTAAGGTTAAATGAAGTCGGGTTAGCGGCGTTAAAAACAAAAAAACCTATTGTAATAGAAAAATTTGCTTTTATAGAAGAACTGGGGAGGTTTGCAGTAGGGCGCGATCATGATTTGATAGGAATTGGAGTAATAATCTGAAACTGCTGGTTTATCTATAATAACGACTTTCCGTCAAAATCGCATTTTTGCACTTTATCCCTATCATAATCTATTATCTTTAAAATAGTAGGGGTTATATCATAAATAGAAGGTTGTTCTTTTTCTATCTTTCTATTTAAAAATAGTACACCTGGTATAAGTATCGGGTCAAAAAGATGGTCTCCGGACCATTTTTTAAGATTATCTTCAATCATATCTTTAGGAACGCCTCCTAAAGCAGTCTGCCATGAAGCTCGATAACCTACATTAAATCCAACATAAAGATCCGGAGCATCTTTGGTATACTTACCTAAAAAAATATCTTCTTTTTTATAGACATTATTAATAATAGGCTGATTATATTTTCCATCTTGCCATTCTTTTAATTTTATGGCTATTTCTTTTTTAAGCATCTCTGTTTCTTGGCCAGGCTTAACTATGCCATCCCGTTCCCTGTCCTGTTGATTAATATAGATACCGCCGAAACCAATAGCATAGGCCTTGGTCCTTGACCAATTAATATCTTCTAATAAATCCGATCCAGATTCAGCATGTGGATTTTTTAGCTCTAAATAACCATTTTGTCTTAGCCATGCATTGATATGCACGACTCTTCTAAAAGTATCAAAACCATGGTCAGACAAAACAATAAGCGTGTCTTCTTTGTTCAACCTCTTCATGACATCGCCTAATACACTATCCATTTTTTTATACCATATTTTTATAGTTTCTTTGTATTCTTGAGATGCATTTTCTTCATAGAGCGGGTGAGACGAATCTATGTATCGCCAAAACATATGCTGCGTGGTATCAGTTAAGCCGAAATAACAAAAAAGTACTCCCTTATTGAAACGCTTTAATTCAAAATCCAATACTCTCTTTCTCTCTTCCATAACTACATTAGTTTGCTCTAATAGAACTTTTTCATTAAGCCTTTTCTCGTTAATCGACCATGTGTCTATGGGCATGCCTTGGGTATAATAAAGCCCCAGGTTATCTGCCAATTCTTTGCTATACGACGATGGGTAAGATATTGGAAAAAACGGTTTTCTTGGGTCAAAATTAATCGGGCTTATGTAAAGCTTAAATTCTGGTTGAATTCCTACAAGATAAAATTTAAAGATCCCTTTTATTTTTTTAAATAGGCCTGATTTAAAAGTTATCTCTTTCCAATCGCTCCATTTATCTTTTTTAAGTTCAAATTTATTATTTTGAAATTCTATAAAAATACTATTTTTATCTTCCTGTAAGGTAACTTTAAGTGGTACTTTTAGATTATCAGCCTTGCCTCCTAAAATAGAAACCCTGGGGCCAATTAGATTCATAATCATTATTGGAGATTTATTAACTTTAAATACCTTTCCACCTATATCTTTATCATTACTTAAAGATCCTGATGTATAGAAAGTAAAAGTGCCCTCTGTTCCTAAAATATCCGGGACCCCCATTCCAGAAAGCATCCTGCCATATATTTTATCAGGAGGAAAAGTCAGGGGGCATCCTATTATTGTAGTTGGAATTTTCTCATCGGATGTATAATGCCAGAAACATTTGCTTTTTATTACCTGTTGAGGCCTTCCTTTTTCCATGCTTGAAAGAGAAAGCCTGAGGCTGTAAGTCCTTGGATCTCTTACTATAAAATCAAAAACACCATTTTTACCGGGATTCTTGCCTGTTGCAAAGCCTGCCCATGCTACAGGAGACTGGGAAGGATTTGTTGTTGAAAGACGCCTATAAGATCCGATGTCTTTTAATTTGCTAAAATTAGGAAGCTCTCCTTCTGTCATCATTGGCTCAATTATTTTAGGACTTAAGCCATCAAACCCTAAAATAATTATTTTTTTGTCAAAATCGGATTTTTCATTCATGGCCGCTCCTATTATCAAAATTAAACTCATTATAAATAAAATAGAAAATATAACTATTTTTTTATTGTTTTTAAAAAACTTTTTCGTCCTTTTTAAGAATACTAAAAATATCCCAAAAAAACTAAATAAAATTACAATCAACCAGCCTCCAAAACTAAAAATTGTAAATCCGCTTCCCGGATCTATATATCCTAAAAACATATCAAATCTTTCCTAGTATATCGTATAACCTTTTTCCTAAAGCGCTAAGAGAGTATTTTTCCTGTATAGCGCTTCTGGCGTTATTCCCTATATATCTGCATAAAACAGGGTCATTGATTAATATTTCCATCTTTTCCATAAATTCTTCTTTTGAGCCCGCTAAAAAACCATTATTACCAGCGCGAATGACATGCGCTGCTTCTCCAATATTGCTTGATACAGTTGGTTTTGCCATAGCCATATATTCAAAGAGCTTGGTAGGGCTCTTTGCCTTGTTAAATTTTGTATCTTGAATTAAAGGCAAAAGGCCTATATTAATATTTGAAAGATAATCAGGAATTTTATCCGGCGGAATCCAATTATCTATTCTTATCCTATCCCTATGCTTAGAATTAGTTATATAAGTACTGAGTTCTATAAAATATTTTCCTTCTCCTACAATATTCAAAAAAATATCATCATACTTATCTGCTAATACCAAAAAACAATCCAATATAAACTTTATGTTCTCGCGCATTTCCTTATGATACATTGTACCAATCCATGAGAAAATTATTTTTGAATTATCTCTATGATTATTTTTAGGCCTAAAAAACTCAGTATCTACGCCTGTAGGAATACCGTATACCTTGTCATTAAACTTTTCTAAATAATTTTTTAAAAATAGGCTTGACGCAATACACGCATCCGCATAACTTGCTATCTTTCGTGTCAAAAACTCCATCTTGGAGCTTGGGAAGAATCTAAAATAATACGCTGGGTTCTCTCTGATATTCCAATCATCGCAGTCAAATATAAATTTATTCCTATTGATTAAAGAAACAACGAATGGGCCTAAGGTATGATAATTTAACCTTTGCATAAAAAATATAGCGTCTTTTTCTTTTTTCAACAATGCTTTAATAGCTTTTATATTATACCTAATCTTATCTAAACAAGACATTTCAAACTCTTTTTCGCCGTATTTAGCTCCCAAATTATCTGCAAAAGAAAAAACTTCCGTGTCTACGCCGTATCCTTTCAATGCCTTTGCAAAATTATAGCATCTAACCCTCGCACCAGATAAATTATACCCCTCTCGTGTAATAAAGATTACTTTCATTTATTTATAATTGGTTCACATTAATTGGTAACCTAAAAGATTTTAAACTTTTCTATCTCTCTTTAATGCTGTTGATTAAATAATAATAACCTTTTCCCCCTAATTTTAAGGTTCCATTATCATGAACACAAAGCCCAAGTTCATCGTCCCATTTTTCAGAATCGCTGGTATTGTTCCAAAGTCGAGCCTGCCTTGTCCACTGCCAAGGCACAAAACCTGCTGCCTGTGTTTTTAAGAAAGCGTTTAAATCCTTTGTTAATTCATCTTTTTGTCTTATCTCCTCATTCAAACTGCAACCAGCCTCATCCCAGACTTCTTGGAATATAAATGGTTTATCTAGGCCTCTTATATGTGCAAACTCTGCAGGTTCATATGTGTGCACACAAGCATAATCCAGAATATCAAGAAAATGCAGGCTTAAATCATCTCCTATTGTAATAAGATGATTATCCCCGTGTTCCCTAAACGCTTCTTTAATTTCCTTGGCCCAATTCTTTAATATATCTAAATCATTTTTATCTAAACGCGGCTCATTCCATAAATCCCATGTAATTCCCGGCACATCTTTATACCGCCTGGCAAGCAAATAAATAAACTTCTTATGGATAGTAATTTTATTTTCATCCACAATCCTTTCCTTAAGGCCAAGCCAACCAATGGGATTACCCATTTCTTCTGGAACTAATGAAAAAATATCCATGCAAAAAATTAAACCCTGTTCCTGAGCCAGCTGAATGATAGCGTCTAATATTCTTAAAGATCTTTCTGAAGGCAAAGCCGTTGTATCTGTAACTTGAAAATATGGATCTATTTTTTCTTTAACAACCTGAGAAAAATAATCCCTGAACCACTTAGAATGATGATAATGAATGCGTACAAAATTAATGCCTAAACCCCGCATTGCTTTAAAATCTTCTCTTATTTTTAATATATTTGGCCTAACCCACATTAACTCTCCGATTTTACTTTCATAGTAATTTGTTCCTAATATAAATTCTTCTTTTCCATTAATAATAATTTTGTTTCCTTTTGTTTTAATATTTGGCCCTTTTTTCAAAATATCTTTATCTATCACAACAAAACCATTTTCTTCTTTATCTAAAATTATATCGTCTTTCTTCAGGATAGCTCTAATCTTATAAAAACTGCCATGAAATTTTTTAGGGCGCCATTTTTCATTTAATACCATTCTCTGTCCTGAATTTAATTCCATAGAACTGCTTGAGTCATAAACAATCTTGCCATCCTGGTCTAAAAACTCAAAATCTACTACGGCTTTTTCTTTAAATTTCCCATTATTCATTACCTTTAACGAAACTTTAACTTCTTCTCTTTGATAATAAGCAGCTAAATCTGTTTCTAATTCATAGATAATAATAGGACAGGCCAGATACTCTATAATTTTTGATAAATTTTCTAGGGCAATTGAATTTTTTGGATTTAAAAAATGCCCTTCTCCTCTTGAACCCACAAGACACCATTTATGGGGTATATTTAATGAATCTTTAATATAAGGATTTCTCCAGCTTTTTACAAAAATTGATGAATTTTTATTTTTTACATCAACTGTGTTCTCCAAAAAAAAGAAATCACGAGCAGGGATCCTGTATGGAAAAATATTTCCATGCGTAGGCTTTATAGGGGTAAAACCAAGGCTTGTGGTAACGCTTAAGCCAATATCTTCATTATCTAAAGATTCATAATATTTAATCCCCAAAGGGGATAGAAATTCTTTATAGGGGTCATCAACATTCATTTTTTTCCATTTACCGTCAATCTTGTCTATAGGCGCCCAAAAAGGCCTTCCAGCAATATTTAATAAGCCACCTCCTTCAAAAAGATATTCTTTTATTTGCTGAAATACCTTATACGGAAAAGACTCTCCGTAAGGTAAAATAAATAAATCAAAGTTTTCTGTATTTAAATATTTTCTATCGCTGAGTTGAGAGGCATTTAAATAGGCTACAGAAAAATTCTTTGAAAGGTTATCGTACAGCCATTCTGGCGTAAGTAAATCAGGTGTTCCGCTGGAAGGGAAATCCTGCTCTTTAAATATAGCTATTCTAAATTGATCTTCAATGGAATTGGCTGGTTCTTCAGCACAGGCGTAATTCTTTAGTAGAACAAATAAAAAAACAAATAAAAAAACCTTATACGCTTTCACATACAAAATAATATCATCTCTCTAATGAATAATCAATACATTTAAGTTGACTAACTATGCAAAAAAAGATATCTTTATAGACAGGATGATAAAATTAGGCACTATTCAGATCGATACTGATGGTTTATGGGTCATATTCCAGCATTTTGGGCATCATTATAACAACATAGTAGATCCTATGTTTGAATCTTCTATACCAAGATTCCTTGATTTATTTGATTCTTATCAAATAAAAGCCACTTTCTTTGTTGTGGGGAAAGACCTCCTCTTCCCTGTTAGAAGAAAGCTGCTTAAGGATATTGTCAATAGAGGGCACGAAATAGCGAATCATACCATGAATCATGCGGAAGGCTTTTCATTTCTGTCATTTGATAAAAAAGTAAAAGAAATAGAAGAAGCTGAGCATATAATAAAAAATGAACTCGGCGTTATCACAAAAGGTTTTAGGACTCCTTCTAACGACGTAGATATTGAGGTCCTTGGAATATTAGAAGATAGAGGCTATGTGTATGACTCATCTCTCCTTCCTACTTATTATGCTTCATTAATTAAAACGCTTAAATTTGTTTCTTTAAAAATACCTCAAAAAAATCATTATCTTGGAAAATTTTCGCATGGATTAGCGCCTTTGTTTCCTTATCATCCTTCCAGCGAAGCCATATGGAAAAAAGGTGTGATGAAAATTATTGAAGTGCCCATTACAACTATGCCTTTACTGCGCCTGCCATTTCATGCAAGTTTTACATTTGCCGCTTATCATCTTGGCCTTGGTTCTATGTTGTTTGACATGGGATATAACCTTCTTAAAATAACTCCCCTGCCATTAAATACGGTATTTCATACGAATGAACTCTCAGATCCTATATGCGACCATGCTATAAGACGGCAGTTCGGGTTAAACCTGCCTTTAAAAATCAAACAAAAAATATGTAGCCATATACTTCGCGCTATCACAAAAGACTTCAAATTCTCCACTTCTTTAGAATACGCGACATTACTTGACACTAATATTACAAGATGATAAAATTTTTAAATAATGGATAAGCAGGAAATATCTCTTATGTTTTCCGGAGGAGTAGACTCAACCATAGCCGCAATCAATCTATCTAAACGATACCATAAAGTACATTTACTGACTTATTGTAATGGACACGGGCATTACCATATGGAAAAAAGCAAAAAACGGGCGGAGGAATTAAAAGATAAATTTGGAGATAGCTTTATCCATAATTCTATTTCCATAGAAGGTCTTTTTAAAAAAATGGTCTTAGATACGCTTCTTGAAGACTACAATGAATATAAATCCGGCCTTATATGGTGCATGGGATGTAAAATGACAATGCATACGCGCAGTATAGTTTACAACCTGGAAAATAATGTAAAATTTATGGCTGATGGCTCATCTCAGGATACAAGCGAAATGGTTGAGCAAATGATAGTAAGCATATCCATGATCAATATGTTTTATAAAAAATATGGGATTGATTATTCTGTGCCTGTTTATGAACAGTCGAGAGATGAAAAGAGAAAGATATTAAAAGAATTAAGATTCAATATGGGTATTCCGATTAAAGACAGATATCTTGGTATACAGCCAAAATGCATCCCTGGAGAAATATATTATCTGCCTTATCTTTTATTCAATAAAGCTTTAGAGCATGAAGAAATGTTAGTTGTAAAATTTATAGAACAAAAACAAAAAAATGCAGAACAATATATAAAGGAGTACCTCAATAATGGGAAGATGCTGTGATGGCAGAAATGCATATGCGCCGATATCTAAGATAAGATATTTATTAGGTATAGGAATATTTTATATTTTTAATGTTAATTTGAAATTTGCGATGTTTTTGCGTCATGCGTTTATCAAAAAATATCCCCACTATAAAACACTTGTAAAATTTCATAATCTATTTTTCAATACCACTTTAAAAGAAATCAAGCAACGAAAAGGATTAGTAATAAAAACTAAATGCGCTCCTAAATGAACTCTAGGTTTAAATATTTAATCATATCTTTTGTCTTAATTCTTATATTTTTATATAGCCTTTTACGATTTGATGGGCCGGCGACTGGATATTGGGATACATATATAACAGTCCCGGCACTCTTGGCGGCAAATCAACCTGTCCATTTCTCATCAAAAGACGGGCAAGATTTATATAACTATTCTTTGCCTGGAAAACTACCGGATAATTTAGTAAATAAAAGCTCCTACGGCATTGCAACAAAAGACCAGCGGCTTGGAGGAGCAATTTTATTTACTCCTTGGTTTATCTTTTTTAATATCTTCGGATTTCGATTATTATTTGCGGCCTCGATTGTTTTAACCGCATTATTTATCTTTCTGACAACAAAGCTAATATCTGATAAATTTATTATTTGCATTTTATCCGCTATTTTAGCAACATTCAATTCATATTTTTTATCCCTTAATAAATTAAACTCCAATATAACAGGCATGATGCTGATATCTATATTGCTTTATCTTATTATTTCAAAAAAAACGTCTTGGTTTATAATAGGAGCGGTTTATGGCGTATTATGCGGCGCAAGAGAGGTTGGTATATTATTATTCCCTGCTATGCTTTATGGATTATATGTCTTTTCCAACAAAAAGAAAAAAGATACTCTGCTATTTATTATCGGCGCATCAATAACCATAGTCCCAATTCTATATTGGAATAAGTTTGCATTTGGCAGTATATTCACACACCCTACGCAATTTAGCGGCCTGGAAGGATTCAGGCCTGTATTTGAGCATAGATTTTTATTCTGGAAATTTAATTTTAACGGCATGTTTAATTACCCTCTCTATGATAAGATTGTAAGAACCCCTTATTTTTCCTTTCCTACATTTCTTACGCTGCCTCTTACTATTATCAGATCTTTTGGTATTATCTTAATAGTCATGATGTTTAAGGGAGCGACTAATATGTATAAGGAAAATAAACGGTTATTTATTTTCTTTATCCTATGGCTTGCACCTATCTATATTCTATTATCTATAATGGAAAATTGGAGTGAATTGAAAATGACTTTTATACTTCTTGTATTTAATCCTATTATTTTATTTATAAGTTATGGCATAGAAAATTTTCTAAGAGCTAAATATATTAGAAAAATTGCATTAAAAACAGCTGTCTCATCATTAGTACTAGTAATTCTGGTGAGGCTTGCATTCTATCTGAGTTTTGATGCTGATGAAAGATGGTATACGCGTTTTCCCCGCATATTAAAGCAGGGAACTATGTCTTATATAGGCGACGACTTGAGAACAAAAAAAGAAGATCCGAAAGAGCTTCTGGCGCAGAAACACGAGCTTACAAAGGCTAATATCTTTCCAGAGTTTTTTAAACAAAAAATAGATATCTTTAATGCGCTGGATAAAATAAAAAAAGAAATTGTTCAGAAAGATATCCGCGTTATAGATTTCTGGAAATATATTTATGAGTCCTGACAAATCCTGAAAATGTTAAATATATTTTATTTACTTTTTAGTCTACTATACGCCCTTTTCCTTCCGGGATATCTAATATCCAGATTGTCTTTTAATAAAAATAGCCTCATTGTAACGCTAGCCTTGGGATGCGGATTAAGCATTGCATTAATTCCTATAGGATCATTTAGTATTGCTATATTATTGCATACTGTAATTAATAAAAAATTGGTGTTTACAACGGCGAGCTTGGTAAACATAATAACTCTGGCCATAGTTGTATATAATAATTATTGCCATAATAAAAAATAGCCATGTATATTCTTACAATACACGAAGACAGTAATGCCAACATAACCCTCTTTCATAATAGCGATATTATTTTTTCAGTTGCAGAAGAGCGCCTGACTCGAATAAAACACAAAGGAGGATTTCCAGAAGAATCCTTAAAATTTATTCTTAATAAGTTCAACCTTTCTTTAAAAGATATAACTATTGTCTTGTGCGGAAATAAATACCACCCTCTGCCAAGGATACTAGGCAATAGTTTCCCTACCTTTGAACATCCATTTTTAGGCATAGGGCAAAAAATCTCGCTATATTATCATCATGCATTATTTAAAAGTGCTATTTTCAGAAATATGGTAGAAAGTTTAAATAATGCCCTATTAAAATATAAATTAGGGAAAAACATTTTTCTTACTGACCATCATACTGCGCATGCCTACTCAGCATATATGACATCGGGATTCAATAAAGCGCTGACTATTACCACTGATAATTTCGGAGATGGGTTGTCCAGCGCGGTATTTACCTGTGAAAACGGAAAATGTAATTTCTTATATGGCTCATCTGCATTGAACTCCCCAGGCCAATTTTATGGCGAGATATCCCAGATTTTGGGATTTCATCCCTTAATGGCTGGAAAAATGACAGGTTTAGCAGCTTATGGAAATCCTGATAATGCATATAACGTAATAAAAAATTTATTTTCACTTCATAATAATAAAAAAGACTTTGTATTACCCCCTCTTCTTTTTAAGTCCAAATCGCTAGGGTTATTCAGGGAATTACGCAATTACTCTAAAGAAGACATAGCAGCTAGTGCGCAAAAGCGGTTTGAAGAAGTAATGCTGGAATATATCAAAGAGGCTGTCAGGATTACGAAAATACCAAATATTGCCTTTGCAGGCGGAGTATATGGAAATGTCCGCCTTAACCAAAAGATATCAGAACTGGAGGAAGTAAAAGAAATATTCATTCACCCTGCCATGACTGACCAAGGTATAAGCTTAGGGGTAGGATTAAAATATTTGGCAGAAAATATGTCTTTGAAGCCTTTTAAATTAAAAAATGTCTATTGGGGCCCTGATTACAATAACGATGAGATAGAAAAAACTATAAAATCTAGTAATATGCCTTATGAATATCATCAAGACATTGAAAAAATAACAGCTCAACTTCTTAGCATAGGTAAAGTTGTTGCTCGTTTTTCAGGAAAACTTGAATATGGCCCCAGGGCTTTAGGCAATAGAAGCATTCTATATCAAACTACTGATAAAACAGTAAACGATTGGCTAAATAAA
>Ga0180009_10000380_pt1 | contig 63828 bp, 71 predicted proteins | sample OS_PC_MetaG_FD_123537 | JGI IMG/M metagenome (GOLD analysis project Ga0180009, IMG submission 123537) | Groundwater microbial communities from the Aspo Hard Rock Laboratory (HRL) deep subsurface site, Sweden - OS_PC_MetaG | ecosystem: Environmental > Aquatic > Deep subsurface > Groundwater... | reverse complement strand
GGCACCAATTTATTGGTTCAATTGAACATACTGGCTCAACCCTTCATTCTGGTTCATCGTTTGAAGTAAAGGGTGATTCAAGTCATGGTGAGTTATTATCGCATGGGCACCAATTTATTGGTTTAATTGAACATACTGGCTCAACTTTTCATTCTGGTTCATTGTTTGAATCAAGAGGCAATTCAATTTATGGTGAAATAGCTTCTCATTTGCATCAATTTACTGGCTCTTTGGAAATACTTGGCAATCTGTCTGCAAGTCTAAATATTTCAGCAAGTGCCTTTTATGGTAATGGTGGGAACTTAACGAATTTACCTTATGTCAATTATGGCAATGAAGTTCATGTTTCTAAAAACGGTGATGATTCCAACCCAACTTTAAATGGTTATTTAACAATTGATGCTGCTATTTCTGCTAGTTCAGTAAGTGATGTTATTGTTGTTCACCCTGGTGTTTATGAAGAAAATGTTTATATGCGTGACAATAGACACCTTTATGGAAGAAATGGTGTAACTATTTTACCAGCAAATGGAACAGCTTTAACAATCATTGAAGACCCTGATGGTGGGCCTTCTTTTGGCTATGGCAATATTTTTATTAAAAATGTATTGTGTGCTGGTTCGGGATCGGGTGAAGCTGGAATTAAAGTATTGTCAAATGGTGCTGGCCGATTAGTTTATGTTTCTTTGGCTGGCGTCGTTGCAGCACAACAACCTAATAGTGAAGCTGATGGTTTGATTATTAGTGGAGGGGTAGTTTCAGCTTTTGATGACACTTCAATATACGGCACATCTAATTCAAACGCTATCTATTTGAAAGAAAACCCTGATTATTTTAGTGCAATGGTAGCTCGGGGAATGTCTATTAATTATAGTAATGTGGGAGTGCAAGCTAATGATAATAGTGTTTTAATAGGAAGTAATTTACAATTTTTTTCTGAAGTAGTTAGTACTGTCTTATTGTCTGTAACGGCTAGTAACACCGATGCTTTTATTAATTTAGATTCAAACACAAGCATAGAATTTCCATTAGGTGGAGAACTATTAAGACAATCTGGAAGCGCTACAATAGTTAAAATTATTAATTTTAAGTCAACAGATGCTTTTTCTGGGCGGATTGCTCATATACAAGGTGGAACTACTAATATTGATAACAGCCAAATGGTTGGTACTGGTGATGGTATTTTGATTCAAAAAGATGCATTAGTTGAAATATCTTATACTAATATTAAATCAGATGGGAAAACCGTTGTTATTCAAGATGACGCAGAAGTAGTTTTTGAAAAATGTGTTCTAGAATCTGAAGCTGATTCTGCTTTAATAGTTAATTCTAATGTTCTCACTGAGTGTTCTGATACGATTCTAGAATCCAACAATAGTAGTGTTTTTGTTGTCGATGTTCCAACAGGTTGGTTGGCCCTTGATAATGCTTCTTATATTAGAGTAGCAAATGATGGTGATCCGGCTTTGAGGATACAGGCTGCATCTACAATAAGAAGAGGAATTTTTTCTACTAATGGAAGATATGAATTAACAGGATCGGAAACTAGAGTTAATACTGATATTGCAAAAATTCGTTTTGGTAAATTGCATTCATCAATGCCATCTATTGGTTCATCTGTTGTTTTAAGTGAAATTCCAGGCAATGGTGAAGATTATGAAGCTGGTTCAATTTATTGCATTCAAGGTACTGACTTAACTGAAACACCATTGGAATATAGTGCATTAGGATATGGGCGACCATATTTTAATTTTGGTCCATCTGATAATGTTGATTGGAAGCCATTTACTTTTGCTCATAGCTATAATGGTAATCCTCAAAGTCTTGCTGTAGGTCGTTTGGGTGATTTAATAAATGATGCTAACACTAACAATTGGTATATAAATAGCTCAACTCCTTCTGGTAGTGTTTGGACACCACTTGCCGTTGGTCCCGAAAACAATACTACATTTGTAAAATTTGTTGATCGTAATCGCAGCGATGATTATGTACCTAATGGTACAATAGATTGGCCATTTAAAACTATTCAAGATGCAGCAGATGATATTTCGTCTTCGATTGCTGGTTTAAGTTTGGGAACAAGTGGAGTAATACATGTTGCTCCTGGCTATTATGCAGAAAATGTTACATTAACTAGTGCTAGTTTAGTTGGGGTATCTCCTGGTATGACTGGCATTTTGGGCTCTTTGGATATAATTGGGGATGATCAAACACTTTCAGTTTTTAATATGTTTGTCTTGGGTAACATTAATGTGGATACAACGCATACATGGATGAAGGATGTTACTACCTATGGTACTTTAATATTAAGTGGTGGTTTTGCTGGTCGTGGTGTTGTGGCGCTGCCTGCCAATGGTCCTACACCAGATGCTATAGCAGTAGATATATTTGCAGAGGCTGGTGACATTTTAACATTTTCTGAAGGCATATTTCAAACATCAAATAACCACGCAATAAGACATAGAAATGGTGGAGCAGCATATATCTCAGGTTATATTATTGCCAATAATAGCTCGAATCACACTATTTTTAATAATACTGGCGAAATTACACTAGATACAACAAAAATATACAATTATAATTCAAGTGGCAATGCTCTTTTTATTAATAATACAGCACCTGCTAATGAACCAAACGTAATAGGTGATTCAATAATAAGTGGTAATATCGTATTCAATGATTCGAACGTAGTTGTAGGAACATTACATTTAATTGACGATAGCACAATTACTGGCAATAACATAAAATATCATTCGGCTAGCTTATTTACATCTGATTTGTCTTCCAATCAAAACCTATTGTTTGATTCTGGAAGTTTCATAAGTGGTAGCAATACTTTAAATTTTGATTATTACTCAAATACTCTTGCCCTTACTGGTTCATTTTTAAGCACTGGCTCCTTTTTTCATTCTGGTTCCCTTTTAGAATCAAGAGGCAATTCCATACATGGTGAATTAGATTCTCACACACACCAATTCACTGGCTCTGCTTATTTCTCTGGAGCAGTATCATTTAATGCGGGACTAATAAAAAAAGTTACAACAGTGAATGATGCAACTTATGATATGGCTACAGCTGATTATATATTGAGTGTAATTAGAACATCAACTGGTACTTGTCAAATAACAATACCAAGCTCCATTATTGCAATAGAGGGTCGCGAATTTCACATTAAAGATGCAGGCTTTAATTCTACAGCCAACAACATTACGATCTTAACAGAAGGCGCAGAATTAATTGATAATCAAGCAAGTTTTTTAATTAATGTTGATAGTTCAAGTGTGTCTGTGTATTCCGATGGCAGCAACTTGTTCATTCTTTAAAGGGTTTTTTATGAAATGGCTTATTTCCTTCTTCCAATCATTGAAGACCTTTTTCATGGAAAACATGATGTTGTTTATACCCTTTCTTTGAATAGAGTTGTTGATGCAGCATTTTGCTTGGCTGGCAGTTTCAACGAACAAGCAAACAATTTAACATCTAACTATTTTAGGTATAGATATATTATAGATTAATAAAGTTATATAAGGTGTTGTTATTGTTAAATTTTGGTCAAAATGTTATTAGAACTACTAATTAACGTTAGACCCAATAATATTACAAATGTGTTGGAGTATTAAATGGGTTTTCCGAGCAAGTTTGCTTATCCGTTTCAAAGCGGACATAGGATATATCATGGCAGAGAAGTTTTAATTGGGCCTAATTCAACAGTAGGTGTTACATTTCCGAATGAATGGGAAGATACAAATTATTCAATTTCTTTAACTCCTGCCATGATTGTTGATTCTGAGGAATTTGTGAACGTAGCTTGTTATGTAACATCTACAGAAAAAAGTGGGTTTGAGATTGGTGTTTCAATGGCACCTGATGTTGACAAAAGAATAAGTATACATTGGATAGCTATACATGATTGATTTAGCTATAATATGTTTTTAACGGAGGATACTTAAAATGGGTTTTCGTGCAGATCAAATTACTGGTTCAAGTGCTTTATTTTCTGGTTTAATTACAGTAACAGCGGATCTTGCTCTCATCACAGAAAATACGCATGTTGCGACTAAGGCTTATGTTGATAGCGTGGCGCAAGGGCTATCAGTCAAGAGTTCAGTTCGGGTTGCTACTACTGCTGCATTATCAGCTTGTACATATGATAATGGCGCTAGTGGTGTAGGTGCTACATTAACAGGTGATGCAAGTGGCGCTTTGGGTACGATAGATACCATTGCTGATCTTGCGCAAGGCGAGCGATTATTGGTTAAAAATCAGAGTGCTGGACTACAAAATGGTATTTATTTAATAACACAGCTTGGTGACGCTTCCAATCCTTTTATTTTAACGCGTGCTACTGATAATAATGAAGCAGATGAAATTGCTGCTTCTTTCGCTTTTGTAGAAGAAGGCGATACCAATGGTGATGCTGGGTTTGTATGTACAAGTGATAACACAGTTACTATGGGAACAACAGTTATTTCATGGGCACAGTTTTCGGGTGCTGGGCAAGTTGAGGCTGGCGCTGGCTTAGACAAAACAGGGAATACTATTTTCACTGCATGTACTGATACTTCTTTAACAATTAATGCAAATGACATACAAGTTAATGCTAGTACAGGTTTAGAAGTTAGTACAGGTTTACGTCTTGCCGCACAAGGTAATGGTATTGCTGGTGGTGCTGGTTCTGTTTTATCAGTTAACCCAGATACAACTACTGGCGCAAATATTCAAGCTGTTAATGTTACAGTAAATGGTGTTGGCTTGGATATAGCTGATATAGCTGGTAATGGTTTGGTTGCTGATGGTTCTGCAAATTTAGATATTAATCTTAGTGCGACTGGCGGATTAGAACTTGATAATGATTATTTAGCTGTAACAGCAATGAATGCTACGGCAGCGACTGAAGCTCTGGCAGATACTGATAGAGTACTTTTTAATGATATTAGCGATAGCAATGAATTAAAATATCATACAATGCTACAGCTTTATAATTATGTTTCGACTTCAATTGATACTAATGGTTTGACAAATGCTTTAACAGGCGGCAATGGGATTGGTACTTTCTCATATAATGGCACTGCGCTTGTTGGTGTTGATGTAGCAGCATCAGAAGTAGCGGGTGATGGTTTAAAAGCTGGGGCTAATGCTTGGGTATTAGATATTGAACCAGCTGATTTTGCTGGCGCTGGGTTAGTAGATGATGGCAGTGATAACTTGCAAATTAATCTTAGCGCAACAGGTGGATTAGATCTAGATAACGATTATTTACGTTTAGATTTAAATAATTTAGAAGCTGCTACTATTGCTGTTGACACTGATTCATTGGTTATTATTGATGCTACTGATAGTAGCACAAAGAAAGAATCATGGGCGGATATAGTTAATGCAACGGTTGGAACTGGGCTTGCTGGTACTGCTGGTGTTATGTCAGTTTCTTATGGCAAAGTTGCATCAACAGCTGTTGAGGGTGATAGGATCACAGGTTCAACATACACAGTTGCAGGGTCTGCTATTTCTTCTTATGCAGTAACTCATGGTCTTGGAACAGCTAATTATACTGCAACAGCTATTTCTGATGATAATGTCAATGTGTGGGTTTCGCAAAAAGATGCAACAACTGTCACATTTAGTTTTTCAGATAGTTTAGCTGTTGGTAAAAACATTCACTGGATGGCACTTAAACACTTATAATTCATTAATCTAAATGGACCACTATGGATTTAGGTTCATAGTGGTCCATTTTAAGTGAATTTTTAAGAATAGTAATTATTGGTGAAATGTAAAAATAATTTAGTTAGGGCTCACTATGGATGGATTTTCAATTTTATTTAAAAATTTGTCTTCTATTCTTCGTTTTTTTTAGTTTATTTTCAATTGAAAATATGAGGGGATCACAATGGCTTTTAGAGCAAACGACATTCTTATTTCTGTAAGTGGCACATTAGATGCGGAATCAGGCATTACTACTGTAGCAACTCCAGTATCTGATAATCATGCAGCAACAAAGGCATATGCTGATAGTAAAATGGATGGTGCGAGATTTAAAATTGGCAGAACAACTTTTAGTTCTACTTATACATCATTGGTTACATTTACAGAAGCATATTCTGGAACTGATTACACTGTTATGTTGGCAGCACAAGAAAGTATATCAACTTGGGTTACTGATAAAGCATCTGGGAGTTTTACAATCAATGTATCTTCACCACTAACTGGTGATATAGAATGGATGACAGTATATGATTCTGCACAAAGTTCTTCATTGATAGGTCATACCCATTTAGGAACAGAAGTAACAGTTAGTACAACTAATTTTGATAACAATCTTTCTTCTGCTGATGATACTGTTCAAAAGGCTTTGGACACTTTGGATAATATGGTAGGTGGTGGCACTGCGGTTGATGATGCCAATAATATATTGGCTACACAAATATTTACTTAAGAGGGAAACAATATGGCTACATTTACAAAACAACTTTTAAGCGCTTGTACAGATGGACGTCCAATTTTAATAGCAGCAACTGGGTCTGCTGGTACTACTGTGCATACTGCACATGCTTCATCTACTGATGAAATATGGTTATGGGCTAGTAATACGGCGTCAACTTCTAAAAAACTCACCATTGAATTAGGCGGTACATCAGATCCTGATGATCAAATTGAAGTTGGCATTCCAGCTGAATCAGGTTTAGTTTTGGTATTGCCGGGACTATTATTAACAAATTCTTTGGTTGTGAAAGCATTTTCCGCAACAACTAATGTTGTTAATGTGGTAGGATTTGTTAATAGAATTACGTAAGTAACTAGTGAGGGAATTTAAAATGTATGCTACTAGAAGAGATAGAAATACAGGGTTGATTGATCGTAATTCTACTTCATCAGCTTTTACCAATTCTTTATCATTAGTGTTTGATGGTGTTGATGAATTTGTTAATATGGGCAATATTCATAAATTTGCTCGCACAGATGCTTTCAGTTTGGCTGTGTGGTTTAAAACTGTTGTTGCTAGTGGTGGTGGGCGAACTTTAATATCTGCGCGCTTATCATCTGGCACAACAAGAGGCTATTCAGTAAGTTATGCGCCAGCTTCTGCAGTATTTGTTTTTGTTTTAGCTAGTTCTACAACAAATGGTACACAAGTTAATTTTGCTGCATCTCCAGGTGTTTATAATAATGGTGCATGGCATTTGGCAGCTATGACATATGACGGTAGTTCAACTGCTGCTGGCATGCATATGTATTTAGATAATGTAGAAACTGATCGCGCCGTGGTAAAAGATAATTTGACTGGTGACATTGAATCATTGGCTATTACAGATTTTTGCTTAGGTGCTAATGATGGGGCAGCTGCATTTTGGAGTGGTGGGCTAGATGAAGCTGCTGTGTGGAATAAAGTTTTAACTTCTGGTGAATTATCTTCATTATATAACAGTGGTACACCAGTAGCTTTAAATTTGCATAGCGCAGCAGCTAACTTAATAAGTTGGTGGCGTTGTGGTGATGAAGATTCTTACCCAGCAATTTTAGACAATTCGGGCAACACGAAACACGGTCTTACAATTAATATGGATTTAGCGGATATAGTGTCTGATGTCCCTTAATTTAATGTTTTATTAGTTGAGAATTATTGTTAATTTATCTGTATATAATATAATGGCTACAAATAATCTAAATAAATACCAATATATAAATAGGGGTACAATGTTATGTACGCATCAAGACGAGATAGAATAGCTGGTAATTTAGGCTTAATTGATCCATTAGCTATGCAATCGTTGTATAGCGCTAAAAGCATACAATTTGATGGCATTGATGAATATATAGATTGTGGTGTAGCTTCTGAGTTAGGGTTTGAAGGTACTGATTCATTTAGTATTTCATTATTATTAAAAAATTCTATTGAAACTGTGGAGGCTACCATAATTGCTAAAACAACAAGCACTAATTATGTTGATGGTGCTGGTTGGATGTTGAATTTTGATTATGGTGCAGGGAAAGTGGCTTTGCGTTTAATAGGATCAAATGGTACTAAGATTGCATGTAAATGTAATGGCGAAGTTAGTGATGGTACTTGGCACCATTTAGTAACAACATATAATGGAAACCAATCTGGTAATGGTATAAATTTTTATGTTGATGGCGCATTAGCATCACGCACAATACAGATTAATGGTCTTGATTCCTCTATTCTTCTTCCTGCAACAACGGTTAAAATTGGGAAACAAGTTACTAATCGTTTTTACCAAGGTGAGCTTGATGAAATTTCAATTTGGAATAAATTATTAAACTCTGATGAAGTTTCTGAAATATACAATGGAGGTGATCCAACCCATTTGCTTGATTTATCAATGGCAGCAAATTTGTGTGCATGGTGGCGAATGGGCGATGGTGATACTTATCCTACAATTAATGACAATAGTACAAATAGTAGTCATGGTACAATGATAAATATGGAGCCAAGTGATATTAAATTAATTTCATCATAATGATATTTTAAGGAGATTTTAAAAATGTCAGATATTAATAATGTTTATGTAATAATTCCTGCTAATGAAATAACAGAAGAAATGATTGAATCCGCAATACAAACTAGTGTTGCCACGTTACGTAAATCGCTGGACGAAACTTTAGCAATTTTGAAATATAATGGTTCTGAACCTGCATGTTTCAACAATTATACTAAATATAATCATGAAGAAATTTTAGAAATTTTGTCTACTTCTGATTGGACTGATTGGACTGATGAGAATGTTTGAACAAAGAAAGTGGGGTTTGTTATGAACACAGCGCGTCGTGGGAGAGTTCCAGGAATTTTAGGCAAAATTGATAACGTAGCAGAACAAGCGCCATCTGGATTTTTAAATACGTATAGTACAATATTTGATGGGGTTAATGAATATGTTTTAATTGGAGATGTTGCAGCAGTTGATTTTGAGCGTACTGATTCTTTTAGTTTTTCTGCTTGGGTGAAAGGGTTTTCTAGCTCTAGATCAATCTTGGGTAAGCGGCACCAACCTGGATACCATTTTAGAGTGGATTCTAGTGGCAATCCTGGTTTACATATGCGAGGCAATAATGGAACTTCTTTATATGTTGAGGCCCTTTCAGCTGATATTATTGATAGTATTAATTGGTTCCAGGTAATTACAACCTATGATGGCTCTAGCACACCAGGTGGTATTTCTGTTTATGTGGATGGAATATCTGTAGCCACACATACAAATGCTTCTACTTTAAATGATACAATAATAAATGATGATCCATTTATCATTGGATCAAAAACATCAACAGGAGAACTATGGAATGGCAACATTGATGAAGTTTCTGTTTGGGATAAAGAATTAACCGCTGATGAAGTTTCAGAAATTTATAATGCTGGCGCACCATCTAATTTGTTAACACATAGCGCAGTAAGTAGTTTGGTAGCTTGGTGGCGTATGGGTGATAATGATACATATCCCACGATTACAGATAATAGTGCTAATAGTCATGATGGCACAATGCAAAATATGTCTGCAAATAATATTGTTGAAGATGTTATTTAGATAATTTATAATTTGAGTTTAATTTAAATGGTAGCTTTTCGGTTTTATTTTGAAAAATTTTTTTGGTCTTCATTTTTAATTTATTTTCAATTGAAAATATGAGGGTATTTCAATGGCTTTTAGAGCAAACGACATTCTTATTTCTGTAAGTGGCACATTAGATGCTGAATCAGGCATTACTACTGTAGCAACTCCAGTATCTGATAATCATGCAGCAACAAAGGCATATGCTGATAGTAAAATGGATGGCGCAAGATTTAAAATTGGCAGAGCAACTTTTGACTCTGCTTATACATCATCAATTACATTCACAGAAGCATATTCTGGAACTGATTATTCTGTTATGTTGGCAGCACAAGAAAGTATATCAACTTGGGTTACTAATAAAGTATCTGGTGGATTTACAATTAATGTATCTTCGCCGCTAACTGGCGATATAGAGTGGATGACAGTATATGATTCTGCACAAAGCTCTTCGTTGATAGGTCATACCCATTTAGCTTCTGATGTTTCTGCTGATACAACTAATTTCGATAACAATCTTTCTTCGGCTGACGATACAGTTCAAAAAGCTTTAAATACTTTGAATGATTTATCAGTTGGCGGAACGAGTGGTTGGACAGATGATGGCACAGTTGTGAGATTGGATGCAAGCGATGATGATGTTGCAATTGGCGTTGCAACTATGTTGGGCACTGAAAAATTGCGTGTAGTTGGTGCCGTAGTATGTGATGGTAGTGTTGGTGACACACCGAATTTGGGCGCAGGTGTACGTATGACGTGGAGCCCAGCAAGATCGGCTTTTCGCTCAGGTATTGCATTAGATACTGAATGGGATGGTACTAATGTTGGATTGACTTCATTTGCATCTGGTTATGGCGTAAAGGCCAAAAGCTCGTGTGCTGTTGCGTTTGGTAATCAAACAACGGCATGGGCTGCTAATGCTCTGGCTATGGGTCAGAGTACACAGGCTTATGCGCCTAATGGACTAGCAGTCGGTAAGGAATCCCGCACATTCATGCAATGTGCAATAGCACAAGCATCTGGTATGTTTGGCTCGGCTGGAGATGCACAATCTTCAACGATGGTGTTGCGGCGTCAAACCACTAATGCCACGCCAGCAGAGGTTACTTTGGATGGCGCAGTTCCCAACGGTAATACGAACCGTATCAAAATGCAGTGGAACAGCGCCAACTTGGTGTCTGTTCATGTTATAGCACGTCGCAGTGATGTGGTCGATGAAAGCGCGGCTTGGAAACTGGAGTTTTGCGCAGACAAGGCCAATGGAGAAGCAACAGCTGCTTTGGTGGGTGGCGTGTTGAAAACTGTCATAGGCAACGATAATTCTGGTGTGTGGGATGCAAATGCTAGTGTCGAAACGACCACAGGTTGTGTCACGATTACAGTAACAGGACAAGCGTCTAAAACAATAAATTGGGTGGCTTTTGCTCGTGTAACTGAATCGAAGATTCCAGTGTAAACAGAGCAGAGGTTTAAAAATGAATATTAATTTTTCGTGCTGGCAATTTTCAGATTGATACTGGAATTGGCGCACTGAGTCTAATCATATACAACTGATTTTTTTATTTTAAAGGAAACAAATAAATTACAATACTAATTATTAATGTTATTTAGAGATAAAGGAATATTTCATGCCATTTAGAGCAGATGATATAACTACCTCAGAACATTCTTCTTTGGTCACAGAAATAGGTGATGTTGAAGAATATTCAACTACTGATGCTACACAATATACATTAGTAGCATCCTCAATAGCGGTCAATTCTTTAGTTATGTTAAAAGCGGAAGTTTCTGCGCGAGCAAACGATAATTCATGTTTTGCAGGATTTATAAAAACAGTGATGGCATATAATACTGGTGCTGGTGCAATTTTGGGAACAATTCAAGATGATTATACTTATCGAACAAATACAAATTTGAATTGTACATTTACAACAAATAATAATGATGTGCGTGTATCTGTAACTGGATTAGCAGGTACAACAATTAATTGGGATGGTATATTGCGAACAACTAGATTATCTTAGGAGTTAAACATGGATTCAAAGGAAGCACTAGAACACATTACGAAAGCCGTTAAGAAAAGCGTTTTACCATTAGAAGGTGAACCAATTTCGCATATTAGCGTTGCAAATGCGATGCAAATTGTAACAGTTGCTGTAGCTTCTGTAGAAGTTAAAGATAAGAAAATTAAGAAGCTAGAAGAAGAAGAACAAACACGTAAAAAAGAAGTTGAAAAATTTAAAAAAGACATAGAAGAATATAAGAAAAATATTGAAGAACTGGAAATTTCTAATGAAGAATTTAAAAAAGAACTTCATGGTTTAAAAGAACAATGTGAAGTGTTTTGTGCTGAAGTCGATACTGTTTTTAAAAAGAGATAAATGGCTATTGTGCACCAAATAACTTTGGGAGATATTAAAGTTCTGGAAGTTAATGCTGATCCAAGTGGTGTTTTATCTGAATCGAAAGGAACATTAGCTCTAGATTCAACAAATGGTAAAGTTTATGTATGTGGTGGAACAACAACTTGGAGTGAATTAGCAGCTGCTGATTTAACATTGACAAAAGTTTGGGCAATGGGTTCTTAGGAGAATTTAAATGGCTTTAACAGCTAAACGCTTATTAGAAATACAATATGTAGATGATGTAACAAGCTCTTTGGTTATTAATCCAGCTAGCACAACAACTTATGTGCAACAAATATTTTTGTATAATTCTGATACTGCAGCATGCAATGTTAAGTTGTATTATGTGCCAGACAATTCAAGTGCAGTAGATTTAGCATTAGATCAACATATGTTTTTGAATACCAATGTTAGTGCTAGCGATACAATATTTATGGATTTTGGTAAACCTGGAATTGTGATGACTGATCAAAACGATACTATACAAGGTAAAGCTGGGAAAGATATTACAGTAACAATTCAAATTTATGGATTTCAAGAATAATGCCAGCGCACATAAGTAGAATAGAGAAAAAGACATATGCAAAAAGTTTAATTGAGTTTAAATGCTTTAGAGATTTTTCTTTATTGGATGCTAGCACTTCTGAACCAGCTGCTGAAACTGTACAACTTTTTTTATCTGGATCTGTTGCAATAACAGATAGTGAAATAGTTACTACAGGATATTTTTTAGGTGTTAACGAAATTTTAAAAGTAACGGAGCCTTAATACATGGGCCAATTTGGTTGGATTTATATAGATTTTGATCGCATTGACACGTCTTCATCATTATTTCTTTCTGGTTCAGTAGTCATTACTGATGAAGAAGCAGTTTCAGAAGGATATTTTTTGGGCGTCAATGAAATCCTTGAAGTAACGGAGCCTTAACACATGGCATGGACAACAGCATCTTATAGTTACGCTTCTCATGCAGATGATATAAATATTTATTTATCGCAGATGCGTGAAATGGTAGGTGTCATAACAGAATCTTCGTCTAATTGGTCGGAAACATATGCTGGTTTATATAATACAAATTATGCATTAATTATCATAGAACATACAGATGGCGCACAATTGGCAACAGTAATTGGAACTGGCTTATCACCATTTGATGGTTCGCCTTATACTAACTTTGCTGATGGTAATGATGGTGATGATGATCGCGTTTATTTTTCGTGGAATCCAAGTGCTAGCACCAGCTCATATGATACAGCTAGCGCACCAAATGTTACAAATTGGTGCTCAGATGCTGGTGCGACCAAATTTCATAATGTAGAAAATGTTGATGTAAGAACTGCTAACAGAAAATTTAATTGGCTTGTAGATGATACATATGCAAAATTGTTTGTGGAATTTCAAGACACAGTTGGTTCACCAGGCAATGCATATTCAGTGGTTTTATTTTCTGATTCTGGCACTGGAAGTGATGGCTCAATGTATCGCACAGGGTCAATGAGGCCAGGTGATTCAAGAGGTGATTTTATTATATCTTTTGACGGTGGCAGCCAATTAGCTGATAATGATGCAGTTTCTGCGCAAGTTGCTGATAGAAATGGTAATTATGTTAGTCTCACTTTGCTCGCTGATGATGATGAAGCGTATGGTGCAATTGATGATAGAGATAATTTAGCCACCTATAATCCTTCTCAACCATGGTATTTATCTCCTATGTCTATTTGTATTAGAGCACAGGGTATGAAAGGTGAAATAAGTTCTAGCAATGTTGCGTGGATAAGAGAGGGAGCCGTAACAACTAAAAAGACGCTAAATTCTAGTGGCTCATTACATTTAGCAAACGGAATGGTGATTCCATGGGATTCTTCATGGACAGTCACATAGGAGTTTAAAATGGCTTGGAATTATGGTGTTGTATACAACCCAGCTGCATTAACATTGTCGGGAATCCAAGGTAGGTTTACTGAAATTTCTGATATTATCATAGGTATTAATAGCGATTGGTCACTAACACAGAATACTATTTACAATACTAACTCATGTGGAATGATTTTAACGCATGCTGATGGTGCTCAGATTGCTTTTGTTGTTCAATTATCAGATGCTTTAGATGCTAGTAATTCTTATGGTGGTGATACAACGAATCTTGATATATTGTGGTTAGCTTTTAACCCTTCTTCAAATGGTACAACTTGGGCTACTATTAATGATAGTGTAAACCCTACTGACACTAGTACTTGGTGTTCTGATGCTGGTAGCTATTTGTTTCAGAGAATGTACACTTCAAATACATCAACGATTTTTGGAACTTTTGGTTGGGTAATGCGTGTAATGGCTGATTCAACTTCAGCGAATTTAACTTTAATCACAAGCAACCTAACTGCTTCCGACTATTTAATTTATATGGCAATGTTTGTAGATGATGCCACAGATACATCAAATTTTAGTACTATGTATAATACAGGTGATGCTGAAAAATCATTTTTTATGACAACAAGATTGCATGTAGATGAAACCATTTCAGATAAAACACCAGGTAATGATGTTTTACAGGTACAATATAAATTAGCAAATGGAACAATTGTTGAAAGCGGTGAATTCGAAGTTCCATATGATAAATTTACTTGGATTTTTTCAGATTTAGAAAGCACAAGTGATAGTGAGCGTCTTGAGCGTATTAAGGTGATTCGCGAAAGTAATGATATTAAAGGATATTTAGACCCTCGTATTTTGTTGTCTGCGCGTGAAGATTTATTACCAAATGTTATTATTAAAAATGTGGATGACGAATATTGGTTGCATATTGCAAATGGAATTTTAATTCCATGGGAAAGTAATTTAAAGACCTTTAAATAAAGAGGCAATGAATTTATGGCATATGCATATAAAATAGTTTATAACAGAACAACTATTGCTAGTACAGGCGCTGCAGTTCAAGCTAAGTTTGCTGAAATTGCTACTGCAATTACAAGCGCAAACAGTAATTGGTCTTTAACGCAAAATCAAATTTACGATTCTACTTTTGTTTGTATGGTTTTAACACATTCTGGTGGGGCACAAATAGCATTTCATTATGGTTCAGGCGTTATAAATGCAAATAATTGCTATGCAGGTTCCACAACAAATGCGGGCGCTTTAAGAATAGCATATAATCCTTCTTCAAATGGTACAACTTGGGCAACTGTTTCTGATACTGTAAATCCAAAAGATACTAGTACATGGTGTTCTGATGCTGGTAGCTATTTGTTTCAGAGAATGTATTTACGAAATGAAGCAGGGATTACTTTAGTAACAGCTGGTTGGTCTTTAAGATTTGTTCTTGATACTAGTACAGCTAATATATGGATTGCATCAGTTGCTCAAGAAGTTGCTCCATTTGATATGATGGATAAATTAGCCATATTTTTAGATGATCATGCATCAGCTTTAAATTTTACTCAAATGGCAAATCCTGCTGATACAAAAAAATCTTTATTATCAATAATTTCTTTAACTCCATTTACTAATATTCATGGGGGTGGTATTGAAATACAATTTTTTGATAGTGGTGGTACGCGAATAGAAGGTGCGGTGTTTAGTCATAGAAATAAACCATTATTTTGGGAATTTGCAGATTTATCTGCAAGCGGAGTTCATGATTTAGAAAGTGTTATAGTAACTAAAGCAACAACAGGGAGAAAAGGCTTGTTAGATTATAGAGCGCTTTGTTTGTTGCGTGTTGACGCCATGCCAAATCAAATAATAAAAGTTGGCAATTTATATTTTTTAAGTTTGTCTGGTGGTATTTGTATTCCATGGGAAGTTAGTTTTGGCCAAATGCGTTAATTTATTAGAATTTACATAATTAATGAACTACTTATTATTAGTATTAATAAGCTGTTTAGAATAATAGGAGAATGATGATGGGTTCCACAATGTTAGAACAAGCGGTAATAGATGCGAATGCATTGAAAGAAGCAGCTTTAAAAAATGCAGAACAACAAGTTGTTGAAAAATATGCTCCTAAGATAAAAGAAGCTGTGCTTGCTTTATTGGAGCAAAGTGGGGAAGGTGAAGAACCTCTTGGTGACGAAGAAGTTATTGATGATGAAGATTTTTCTGACGAAGAACTTCTTGGTGGTGACGAAGAAGTTCTTGGTGATGAAGAAGACGAAGAAGAGGAAGAAGATATGTTGGGAAAGGTTCCTCTTTCGGCGGCAAAACTAGATGAAGAGGAAATTATTGAAATTGATCTTCCAGAGCTTAGACGACAAATGCAAGAAATGCTACGTCAAGAAGCTTCAGATGAAATACTTGAGCATGAAGATTTGAATGAAGTAATAGAAGAGGAAGATGATGAAATAGAGCTTGACGAAGAAACATTGAAAGAGCTAGCAGAAGCTCTAGTTGTTGATTTAGACCCAATGCATTTTAAGAAAAGTGGGTGGCTTGGTACTCCTGATTCTGATGGCCAAGAGGCTCTTGAGGTTGCTGTTGCTATTGCAAAAGTAGAAGAAGAGAATGAAACCAAAAAGAGCAAAAAGGACAAAAAAGAATTAGAATTACATAAGAAATTATATGAAGATTTAAAGAATAACAAAAAAGAGTTGGAAGAAAAGAACAAGAAATACAAAGATATAATATTAGAAATGAAAAATTATATTGAAAAAGTAAATTTGGTTAATGCTAGATTGCTTTATACAAATAAAGCTTTAGGAAATTACTCTTTGAATGAGCGGCAAAAGAAACAAATTGTCGAAAAAATTTCTAATTCGCAAACAATTCAAGAAGCCAAAACTGTATTCGAAACACTTCAAAGCGCGGTGCAGTCTTCTTTTAAGAAAGACAAACAATCACTTAGCGAAGTAATTGGAAAATCCCCTTCTTCACTAATTCTTCATTCAAATAATAATGAAGAGAAAAAGGTAAATCCTGTTAAATCGAGAATGCTCAAGTTGGCTGGGTTAGAAAAGAAATAACATAAGAAGGGAAGGTGATGCAATATGAGTATATTAAAGAGATTATCTGAAAATATCGTTAGTCGCGATCTTAGGAAAGATGGTGCGGCTATTTTATCAAAATGGGAAGAGACTGGACTTTTAGAAGGTATTGTTGCTGAGCAAGATAGGGAAAACATGGCTCGTTTGCTTGAAAACCAAGCAGAGCAAATGTCGAAACAAATGTTAAAGGAAGGCAAGTTACTCAGTGAGGCTTCAACTATGTCAGGTGGTGATGTTGAAGGTTTTGCGGCTGTTGCTTTTCCCATTGTGCGACGTGTGTTTGGCCAACTAATTGCCAACAATTTAGTGTCTGTCCAGCCTATGAGTTTGCCTACTGGCTTAATTTTCTTCATGGATTTCACCTATACAAATTCTCGCCTTGGTGGGTATGTTGCTGGTGAGTCTGTGTTTGGTCAAGGTGCTGTTGGCTCTCAGATTGCGGCTGGTGTTTCATTAACTGGAGCAAGTGCTGAAAAGAGTTTCTACAACTTGAATCAAGGCTATTCTTCACCTACTGCAAGCGCTGCAGTTACTACTACAATTGTTGCATCAGGCACAGTTGGTGGTGCTTATACTGGAACTGCTGCCTATGTGGCTCTTGGTGATCGTTTGGTTCGTTATGATCCTGATCTCAGTGGTTCGTTGGTTGCAGTTGCTACAATTCCTACAGCCAGTTTAACCAATTTGTCTGTTGAGAACTTGATCACTGTTCACTTGAATCATGCTACTGGTCGCCAGCAAAGGCGATTGACTATTGTTGATCCTTTGAATAGTGCTAACTATCTTGTTGTCGTTGCTGCTGCTACTACAGAAACCACAAACCAACTTTCGAGTTCGCTTGACGCTGCTGATTCAGCCAGTTTTGTCATTGTTGACAATTTTACAAATGCTTCTGCTCTTGGTGGAATTGTTGGAACAACTCCTTGGGGTTTGGAAAACAATAGTGGCATTCCTGAGATTGATATCAAGGTAGACGCTATTAGTATTACTGCTGTGACAAAGAAGCTGAAAGCAGTGTGGACACCTGAAATTGGTCAAGATTTGCAAGCGTATCATAACACTGATGCCGAAGTTGAATTGACTCAAGTTCTTTCAGAGCATGTTGCACTTGAAATCGATCGTGAAATTGTTGAAGATTTGGTTAAAGGTGCTACAGCTGGAACATATTATTGGAGTCGTCAACCTGGCAACTTTATTAAGCGCGATACTGGCGCATCTGTTGCTGGCACTTTGTATCCTGAGTTCACTGGTACAGTATCTGAATGGTATGAGACATTACTGGAAACTGTGAATGACATTAGTGCTCAGATTCAACGACGTATGTTGCGCGGCGGTGCGACATTCTTGGTATGTGGGCCAGAAGTTGCCAATATCCTTGAGTTCACAAGTGGGTTTAGAGCGGAAATTAGTGGTCCTGATGCTGTCAAGGGTTCTGCCGGTGCTTATAAGGTTGGCGCAATTTCACGCAAGTGGGATGTGTATGTTGATCCTTATTTCCCACGCAACCTTATTCTTATTGGCCGCAAGGGTGCAAGTTTCCTTGAAACTGGGTATGTTTATGCACCATATGTTCCGTTGCAACTTACTCCACTTTTGTTAGATCCTGATTCATTCGTGCCAAGGAAGGGCTTATTGACAAGATATGCTACACGCATGGTGCGACCTGATGCATATGGATTAGTGGTTATTCAGGATCTTCTTGGTAATTAATTAATCAATCCAAATAATTAAATAAATTTGGGGCAATATGACCTTTGTTTTTACAAGGGTCATATTTATTTAAATCTAAAATAATTATTGACATATTTTATCATAGTGGTTAAATTGTTAATGAACATTATTTAATTAACCAAAGGAGATATTATGCCTGGTATTTATGAGATTAAAAATGCGGTAAATAATAAAAAATATATAGGAATGTCAAAGAACATTAAAAAAAGATGGCAAAAACATAAAAATATGCTTAAGAAAAATAAGCACATAAATAAACATTTGCAGAATGCATATAATAAATATGGGAAAGAGTTTTTCAAGTTTTCTGTATTAGAAAAAGTATCAAATGTTGATGTATTAGTTGAAAAGGAAGCTTTTTATATAAAAAAATATAATACTTGCGATAGAAAGCAGGGATATAATTTTATCAACTATGATAAAAACTACAAAGCAATAACCCATGACGAAACAAAAGAAAAATTATCCAAGTTGAATACTGGCAAAAATAATCCCATGTATGGAAGAAAGCTTTCGAAAGCAGTTAGAAAGAAGTTGGCAGAGTTTAGCACTGGTGAAAACAATTCTCAATCAAAGCTAAGCAAATCTCAAGTTATGCAAATAAGAACTTTATTTAATTTAGGTAAACACTCAAGAAAACAATTGGCCAACGAATTTAGTATTTCATACTCGACAATCAAAGATATCATTAACAGAAAAACGTGGGTGCATATTTGATATTTTCTTTATTTTCCGTTTTATTATTCTATTTATAGTTAGTTTTGTTTTAAGAGGAGAATATAAATAGATGAAACGACTTTTTGAGTTTTGGGAAAAATACATTCTTAGTGAAGCCAGCCTTTGTTCTCAAGATAGTTATTCGGCAGGATGGATTGACGAACACGGTACATTTTTAGAAATGGGTAAAGGCGAATTATCTGGATATACAGATCATTATACATTTGCGAAAGATTGGCTTTCTCAATATGATCCAGATTGGAAAAGTAAAAGTAAACATGAGGACGATATTGCATATTTAATAAATGAACACTTGTGGATTAGGGTTGCAAATGCTTTTAATTACGAAGGTCCTGACCCAAAAATGGTGGGAAAAGAACAATGGGCGAATCAAACTGAAGAAATATGGAGTTTATTAGCTAAGTGTGCTACAATACATGAACCAAGTGTAATCATTTATGAAACATTTTCTGGTAATTATACACTAATAGAACCATTGTCAAGTTCGGGATTGGAAAAAGCCGATATCAATAAATTCATTGATTTGCTGTATAAAAAGAAAGAGAACAAAGAAGTTAGACGCTCTTTGGTTGGGATGTTTAGAGAGCAATTGTATAAGCGGAGAAGATAGGATTCGAACCTATGGAGCTTTTACACTCGACGGTTTTCAAGACCGTTGCCTTAAACCACTCGGCCACTTCTCCTTTTATTATTTTTTAGACAATTCAATGCCGCAAGACAGACAATACTTTATTGATTTGCGCCATAAATATGTACTTCTTTGGCTCTGAAATATTTTTTGACTCTAGAGGCAAACCCAACAATATTAAAAGCAATTTTAGATGGAATACGAGTATTGCTGCGCCAAGCTTTAATTCTACCTCTAGCAATTTCTTTTCCAAGTTCCTTTGAGAAAAAATCATATTTTTCATTGCAGATGCTCCAACCAATCACCACAGCATCATTTGATTGCTTTTGAGCCACAAGTACTCCAAATGGTCTGCTGCAATCATCGCGAATATATTGTATTAGTTCGTTCGTCATTTTTTGTCTCCTTTATAACGTATGTTTATTAAAATGAATATTATCCCTGCCACTATAATTAATAATGATAAAATTATATCGCCCATGTTTCTCCTTTTGATTTAATATGGAATTGACGGGATTCGAACCCGCTACCTCCTGGTTGCAAACCAGGTGTTCTCCCAATTGAACTACAATCCCATTTAATTATTTTTATTCTCTGGCACTTAAATACTCTACTTATAAGTATAGTTGTTTATTTCGTTTTGTCAATAGAATTTTTAATAATTGGTAAACTAATTATAATTTGAGGAGAATTGGATATGTCTTGTGTAGAATTATCGCCTAGATCACAACTTAGCAGTATTGTATTGCCAGCTACTGGTAATATATCTGATATAGCTACTATTTTGGTATATGATACCTATGTTAATTCTGTAGAGTTTTTATCAGGCGCTGCAAGTCAAGTATCAGAAGTATATTATAAGCTTGGCGGCAACATATTGGATATTGAGCTTACGTCAGCAAATGTTTACATTGCTTATGAAAATGCTGTGCTAGAATATTCATATTTGATGAACATTCATCATGGCAAGAATATATTATCTGATATACTTGGTAATACAACTGCTTCATTTGATCATGATGGGGACCAATCAAGTGGACCTGGGCACGTTGAAGTTTTGTATCCAAAAGCTCAATTTAATTATATTAAGAGAATAAATGAGTTTGCTGGTGAGAATGCTGGTCGTGGTGGTGTTGGTGGGCATGAAACCGTTTATTCAGCATCTTTCAGTCTTGTTCATTATCAGCAAGCATATGATTTACAGACGATATTGTCAGCTTCTTCGTTGGCTGGTGGTGTTGATTATGCAGGGTTGGTTGGAAATAAGAAAGTTCAGATAAAACGTATATATTATAAAACACCTGAATCAACGTGGAGATTTTTTGGTTATTATGGAACATTGGCTGTGCTTGGTAATATGAGTAGTTATGGCCAATATGCTGATGACTCCACGTTCGAAGTCGTACCAGTGTGGCAAAATAAATTACAAGCTATGGCGTTTGAAGATGCCCTATATACAAGATATTCACATTATTCATATGAAATTCGCAATAACAAATTATTAATTTATCCGGCTCCTACTACATTTGCTCCAGATGGCATGTGGTTTGAATTCACAATACAAAGAGACTCATGGGAAGAAGACCAAGATAGAACCACTGGTGTAAATGGTGTGGCAAATTTGGGAACTGCGCCATTTTCAAATATACCCTATGAAAACATTAATTCGATAGGCAAGCATTGGATAAGACGATATGCTACCTCATTATGTAAAGAAATGTTGGGTTTGGTGCGTTCCAAATTTGCCACTATTCCAATACCTGGAGAAAACATTACCTTAAATGGTACTGAATTGATCACGCAAGCAAAAGATGAACAGGAAAAGTTGCGTGAAGAATTTAAGACTATTTTGGATGAATTGACTTATGCCGCAATGGCTGAACGTGATGCTGCGAAGGTTGAAAATGCTGAGAAAGTCAACAAATCAATACCAATGGTAATATTTAAAGGTTAATCATTATTTATGTCTAATGAATGGAAACAACCTGATTCACCGCCACCACCACTTTTTTTGGGCGAAAAAGAAAGAGATTTAGTAAAACAATTAAACGATGAAGTAATAGAATGCATCATCGGTCAACAAATTTTATATTACCCTTTAGATAGAAGAACAACGAATTTCCATATGTTGTATGGAGAAGCTATTGAAAAAAATTTCTTAAAGCCAATAAGGGTATATGCGCTTGTTAAGTATAGTGAAGAAAAGGTTTCATATGAAAGCGCAATGGGCATTGACGAAACAAGATTGCTTTCAGTAAATTTTCACAAAAGACGGCTGAATGATGATCAAGATTTGGAAGTGACAATTGGGGATTTTTTGAAATATGGTGATGTTTTTTTTGAAATTGTATCACTTTCTTCTCCAAGAAGATTATTTGGACAAGTGGATAGCAAGTTTGAGGTTATTGCGCAATGCATTAGAGCCAGAGAAGGTTTATTTGATGCATCGTAAGATATGTTTTAAAAATGGTTAAATATAATAGAATCATAACAAGTGATGAACGTGAGCCTCTATTGAAAGAAATTTCATTTAGTGTTTCAACAATTGAAACCATTGATTGGGCTTTTTATAACTGGCTCAATGATTTAAATATTCATGTTGAGACAAATAAGGGGTTTAAAGAAGTTCCAATCTTATGGGCAGGACAATCTAGAGCTTATCATATGAAAAATGATCATAGAATACGTGATGAAAATGGAAAATTAATATTGCCAATTATGACAATAGAACGTAAATCATTGGCTAAACGAATGAATAAGAAGGGCACTGTTTATGCGGGTTTGGATTCGGTTAACGATGAAAAGGGTGGAGTAATTACCATAGCTAGACAAATCCAACAAGATAAAACAGCAAATTTTGCAAATGCTGATTCACAGAAAAGCATGATTAGGCAACCAAATTTCCCGAGAGAAAACAAAAAAATTGTTTACCAAACCGTATCTATACCAATACCAATCTATTTAGATATAGTTTATGAAATTAATATTAATACTGAATATCAACAACAAATGAATGATATTTTAGCAAAAATAGGAACTTTTGCGGGTGGATTAAACTATTTTACAATATCACATGAAAATCATAGATATGAAGCATTTATGGGTGAAGAGTGGTCATTGGATAATAATATAGCAACCATCGGAGAAGAAGAGAGAAAATATTCAACTAAAATATCAACAAATGTTTTAGGTTATATAATAAGCGCAGACAAGAATCAAGATAGTCCCAAGATTGTAATTCGCGAAAACGCTGTTGAGATAAAAATTCCAAGAGAGCATGTTATTTTTGGTGATGTTCTTGACCACATAGATAAACGTGGTCAATACATAGAATAAAATAATTTCGGGATTTGAAAATAAAATAAACTATTTAAATAGAGAAGAAATTTCTATTCTAAGGAGATTTTTAAATGTCAGAGAAGAAATTTAAATTTGTATCACCTGGTATTTTTATTAATGAGATAGACAATTCTCAATTACCTAATGTTTCTAATGCTGTTGGTCCTGTAGTAATTGGCCGTTCTCAACGTGGGCCTGGCTTAAGACCAGTAAAAGTAGAATCATTTTCAGAATTTGTTGAAATTTTTGGGAATCCTGTTCCTGGTGGTCAAGGTGGGGATGTTTGGCGTAATGGGAATAGTGTTGCCCCAACATATGGTCCTTATGCTGTACAGGCTTGGTTAAGAAATAGTAGTCCTTGTACATTTGTCCGTTTACTTGGCGCAGAACATGTAGATGCTGTCACAGCTGGAAACGCTGGTTGGCAAACTACAGTAACTGACCAGGCGCTAGACGTTGGCAGTAATGGTGGTGCGTTTGGTCTTTTTATTGTCAATTCTGGTTCATTGGCTGACAACTCTGATGCAACTGGTTCATTGGCTGCTGTTTTTTATTTAGATAGTGGTGCTGTTGTTTTATCGGGCTCTATTAGAGCATCTTCTAATACAACTGCTTCAGCTGCAACATTAATAGAATCTACTGATAATACATGTACATTTGTTGGTGAAGTTAGAAACTCTTCTGGTGTTGTTGTTGAGCGAACGAGGTTTAATTTTAGTCCAAGTTCTGAATTATATATCAGAAAAGTTTTTAATACTAATCCAACATTAGCTAATACTGCCATTACCAATACAAGTCAACTAAAAAATTATTGGCTTGGTGAAACGTTTGAGCGCCATTTAGAATCTAATGTCAATTTGAGCACAAAATGTTTTGGGTATATTGTTGCTTTAGCTAGTGGAAGCGTTAAAGGCTCTGATTTTCGTATGGCAACACAAGCTTGTCGAACAGGATGGTTTTTTTCGCAAGATTTGTCAACGAATTACGCTGATTATAATCCTAGCAACATGACTAATCTTTTTAGAATCGTTGCCCTTGATACTGGCGAATGGGAACAAGGCAATCTTAAGATTTCTATTCAAGATTTAAATGTAAGTACTTCTGAAGATAATGAATATGGTACATTTTCTGTTGTTGTTCGTATGGCGTCAGATAGTGATAACGCTATTAAGGTTGTTGAGCGATTTTCAAACTGTAATTTGAATCCCAATTCGCCAAATTATATAGCTAAGAAAATTGGTGATACATATAGTACTTGGGATGATAGACAAAGACGTTATGTTTGGTTTGGTAATTATCAAAATTTATCAAAATTCATTAGAGTAGAAATGAATACTGATGTTGATGCTGGCCTTACAAATCCTAGATATTTACCTTTTGGCGTATATGGCCCACCTAGATTTAAAGGTTTCTCGATTTTTTCTGGCTCAACTACTGTTCCTGGAACATTTGGTGCTCAAACTTTAGATTCTTTCAATAATTCATTTATTGAAGCATCTGGCAATTTGCCATATGGGCCGACAATCAGTGGACAATTTGTCCATACTGAAGGTGCATTTACTGGGTCATTTGAATTTCCTTCTATTGCACTTAGAGGTTCTAGTTTTGAAGGCAACATTGCTGATCCAACTAAAGCATATTTTGGTATTGATACTTCAAGAAATGGTTCGTCTACTAGGTTTGAAGATAGTTATAAAGATTTAACTAGGAGCAAACCTGCTGGTATTGATTCATTTATTGCTGATGGTATTACAACTGAATATCCTTGGTTATTTACATTAGATGATTTAGTGCCACTTACAGCTGGTTCAACAGTTGGTGCAACATATACATCTGGTTCAAGGCGCGCTGGTACTTCATTAACAGCTATAAGTTCAAGTTGGGCTGCTGTTTTGGATTTGGATTTTGATAGGTTCGTTGCTCCAATGTTTGGTGGTTTTGAAGGCTTAAATATCAAAGAAGCTGAGCCATTTAGAAATTCACAATTTGTTGGTACTGAAACAGAAAAAACAAGTTATGTATTTAATACAATTAAGAGAGCAATAGATTCTGTTTCAGACCCAGAATCTATTGAATGTAATATGATAGCTGCACCTGGTATTACATATGAACCACTTACATCGCAAATTTTGCAAGTCTGCGAAGATAGAGCAGATTCGTTGGCAGTGTTAGATTTAGATGGTGATTATGAACCAAGATTTGAGGGTCTATCTGAAACAATGGGTAGTGTCTCAAGTGCAATTACAAATTTAAGAAATAGGGTTCTGAACACAAGTTATGGTTGTGCCTACTATCCATGGGTTCAAATTAGAGACACTATTAGTGATGCATCTTTGTGGGTTCCACCTTCTATTGTTGCGCTTGGAGCTTTTGCTAGTGCTGAAAAAAATTCTGAGTTATGGTTTGCCGTTGCTGGCTTCACCAGAGGTGGTTTAACTGAAGGTGCTGCTGGAATCCCTGTTATAAATGTTCGTGAACGATTAATGGTAAAAGACCGTGATCGTCTTTATGAAGCAAATATTAATCCAATAGCAACTTTTCCAGCTGAAGGAATTGTTATTTTAGGGCAAAAGACATTGCAAATAACTCCTTCTGCACTTGATAGAATTAATGTACGTCGATTGATGAACCATGTTAAGAAGCAAATTTCCAACATGGCTTCACGGCTATTATTTGAGCCTAATGTGCAAGCCACATGGAATAGGTTCAGGGGAGTGGTTGAACCATTTTTGTTTGATGTTCGCACTAGATTTGGATTAGATGATTTTAAAGTTATCTTAGATGAAACAACCACAACGGCTGATTTGATCGATCGCAATATTATGTATGCTAAAATTTTACTGAAGCCCACAAAAGCAATTGAATATATTGCTATTGATTTTACAATTACGAATTCTGGTGCTAGTTTTGAGGATTAAATGGATTTTTTGAGAACATTAACTAATTAATACATAATGTGTTGTAGTTTTTAAGGAGCTTTAAACGATGAGTGATGCATTTTGGTCAAGCCCAAAAGTAGAGCCAAAAAGAGCTAATAAGTGGGTTTTATATATAAATGAGATTCCAACTTGGATTGTAAAGAAAGTTGGCAAGCCTGGGTATGCTGTTACAGAAGCTACACATAAGTATTTAAATCATACGTTTTATTATCCTGGCAGGGTTGAATGGCAAGAAATAGCACTAACTTTAGTTGATCCAGTTGACCCAGATGCTTCAGAGCAAATGATTAAAAAACTTAGAACATCTGGGTATATTTTTCCGACCAATTCTGAGCAAACACAGACTATCTCAAAGGTAAAAGCTGTTGAAGTTCTAGGAAGTCCGCGCATTGTTCAAATTGATCCTGATGGACAAATTGTTGAAGAGTGGACTTTATATAATGCTTGGGTTAAATCTGTTAAATTTGGTGAATTGGATTACGAACAGGACAACTTGACAAACATTGAAATAACACTACGTTACGATTGGGCCAACCTTACAAATTAATCCTAAGAGGAGATTATGAGAAACAGTGAAGAGCGTTTAGGCGCACATTCCCAACCAGATTTGCCAATCCCGGCAAAAATAAGCAAAAAAGAAGAATTTGACTTTGTAGTTCCAACAGAACATGTTGCATTGCCGTCTAAAGGTGCATTTTATTTAGAAGATCATCCATTGCACAATAAGGATACGGTTGAAATTAAGTTTATGACAGCAAAAGATGAAGACATATTGTCTTCCAAGACATTGATTAAAAAGGGGATTGCTGTTGAGAGATTGATGGAAAGGTTGATAGTAGATGAATGTGTTTCGCCAGCCAATATGCTATCAGGTGATAGAAATGCTATAATATTGGCTGCTAGGATATCTGCATATGGGTCTGGATATAATGCAAAAGCCATGTGTCCTTCTTGTAATACTTCTCAGAACACAGAAGTTGATTTAGGAGAAGCACAAAAAGTAATTGGTGCAGATGCATATAAAGAATATGATGTTCAATTGTCTTCGAACAATACGTTCTTGGCCACTATGCCAAAAAGCAATGCGATTTTTGAATTCAAACCAATTAATGGCAAGCAAGAGAAACATTTGGTTAATTTGACTGAAACAAAGCGCAAAAAGAAACTACCAGAATCTATGCAAACAGATCAAATTAAAGTGTTTACAGTTTCTATTAATGGTAATAGAGAGCCTGGTTATATTTCAAAATTTGTAGATATGATGCCAGCATTTGATTCATATTACTTACGTGGTTTGTATGAAAAAGTAGTTCCAACCGTTAATTTGAGACAAGACTTTACATGTGAGGCATGTGGGCATGAACAAGAAATGGAGGTTGCGCTAGGCGCTGAATTTTTTTGGCCTAAACAGTGAATATATTCAAAAAGTTGTGTATGAAGAAATATTTCAATTGAAATATTTTGGTGGTTGGTCTTTTACGGAAGTATACAGTTTACCAATTGGCTTAAGAAAATGGTTCCTAAAGCGTCTAGCCAAACAAATTGAAAGTGAAAATGAAGCAATCAAAAAAGCTTCATCCAACAAACCTTCTAATTCTTCTTATTAAAAATAGTAATTTCTAACTAGTTATCATTAGAATAATTTCTGGAGGCTTACAATTAATGAATAAAGAATTGCTAAATATAGAAATTGATTTATCTGTTGCCAAGAATGGCCAATTGGATGAAAGTTTTTTGACAATGTTTGGTTGGAGTATTCAAGCCATATTGTCAAGAATTATGGCTGGAATGGATTTATCAAATGTAAAAATTCGTGGAACACGTAATGAAGTTAGTACATTTGCTAGAACATTGGAAAGAGAAAGAACATATTTAGAATCATTGCGAAAACATAATTTAAATTCTCCACAATTATACAATAATAAATATGAGCTTGAGAAAGCAGTGAAGCAATTTGAAAAAGAAACAGGTTTAATTTGGCCCTTTAAATAATGAGGTATTTTAAGCAAAATGGCTGATAATCCAACGGCGGAAAGTCTTAAGTTAGTTCAAGATATTATAAAAGCTAACCAGACAAGAGCAGCACAATTAGCAAATAGAATTAATCTATTGAAGGATGAGATAGCTAATAACGAAAAGTTGATTAGCTTAGCTACCAGCAAGGGTGAAAAGGTTGCTCTTGAAGTATCTCTTATGGAAAAAATGGCGCTTTTAAAAGAAAGCGAAATAGATGTTTTAAAATCGTCAGTTGAACTGAATGGAGAAAATGCGGAATTAGCAAAAGAACAAATTGCACTTGAAGAGCAAAAACTTGCTAGGATGAGAAAATATGTAGCAATTACAGATGAAAGCATTAATGGCTCACAAGTGTTTACCAGTAGTTTAAGTCGTATGGCTGGGGTTACTGGTGAATGGAGAAATACCTTATTGGGAAGTTTTTCCGCTGCTATTCAAACAAAAGCAGGTGTTACTAGTTTACTTGGTAGTATTAATCTTACATCAATTGGAACTAATATTTTAGGCTCTTCTTTGTTAAAAGTGCAAGAAATGACAATTATGTTAGCTTTTGCGACTGATACGGCTATTTCTAACTTCAATAAAGCAACAGCGGCAATGGGTAAATATGATAAAGAGTTAATGAATTTAGAAGAAGATTATCATGATGCTGGGATAAGCATGGAAGATGCCGGTAAATCCATGGCAACAATGTTAAACCGAACAGCTGATTTGCAAAATATGACTGGTGCTGCCAGGAAAGAAATAGTTGCATCAACTGCGATGCTAGAAAAAATGGGTGTTTCTAGTGAAACATCTGCGCAAAATTTCAACTTTTTAACAAAAACTATGCGCATGGCAGGGCCAGAAGCTGGCGAAGTAATGCGAAGTTTTGTTAATCTTGGCAGCGTTGTTGGTAAAGGCGCTGCTGAAATTTCAGAAGATTTTGCAAAGATGCAAGGGCATATTTCAATATTCGGTCAGCGCTCAATAGAAGTTTTCAAAAATCTAGAAATTACTTCAAAAAATACTGGTGTTGCAATTGATTCATTGGCAGCTTCTGCAGAAAAATTCCAAACATTGGAAGGTGCTGTTGGCACAGCTGCAAAGCTAAATGCTGTCCTTGGTGGCCCACTATTTGATGGCTTTGAACTATTACAATCCTCTTTTGAAGGCTCTGATGTTCTAATCCAAAAAATGAGAGAAGGCTTTGGTAGGGCAGGGATGGATTTGAACAATTTGTCTCCACCACTTAAAAAATTTGCTGCTGAGATGGCTGGGTTTCAGAACTGGAATGAATTTATTGCTGTCTATGGTGATCAATTGGGGGCTGCTTCTGAAAAAGAAGAAGAAATGCAAAAAAGAGCAGAAGATCTTGGTATGTCTGTTGAAGAGTTAGAAGAGTTGACAAAAAACCAAATGACAGTTCAAGAAGACTTCAATATACTAATGCGTGATTTTGCCATTCAGATTAGGCCTTTAGTTACTTCTCTCAAGGATTTAATGCAAGGAATATCATCATTAAATGATAAAATGGGTGGCTTCTTGCCATATATTATAATTGGTATTGCAGTTATTGCTAAATTAACTATGATAATGAAAACTTGGCAAATGGCAAATGCTGCAATGCAATTAACTAAACTTGGCGGTGATGTTAAAAATTTAACATCACAACTTAGCAGCTTAACAGAGCAATCAAAAAAGGCTGCTGATGCTGCTAGTGGGGCTGGTAGTGCTGCTGGTCAAGCTGGTGAAGGTTCCAAAAAAGGCGCAAAAGGAATGGCACAGGCTGGTAAATCAGCTGGTGGAGCTTGGAAATCAATTTTATCATTTGCGGTAGCTGCTTTGGCTGTGGGTGCAGCTATATTTATTGCTGCGTATGGAATTAGTTTACTTGCAGAGTCAATCAATAAATTAGACACAGAGCACTTAAATGCATTCCTTCAGGCATTGGGGCTCATGGTCGCACTTGTTCTTGCTATCGGTCTTGCTTCGCTAGCTGGCGCAAAAGGTCTTTTAGTATTAGCCATAACAATGATTGCGGTTGGGGCTGGAATATATTTAGCCACTTTAGGTATTGTCAAAATGGTAGAAGCGATTAATAGTTTAGATACAGAGCACTTAAATGCATTTCTTTGGTCGTTAGGGCTTATGGTTGTACTTGTTATTGCTGTTGGGCTTGCTTCGCTAGCTGGCGCAAAAGGTCTTATAGTATTGGGTTTAGCGATGCTTGCGGTTGGGGCTGGAATATATTTAGCTACTATAGGCATTACCCAAATGGCTGAAGCAATTGGATCTATAGTAGAGATAGTTTCACAAAATATTACTGAGATAGCTAAAGCTATTGGCTCAATAGTACAATTAGTTTCACAAGGTATTACTAGCATATTGGAATCATTTGTAGAAGTGGTGCCATTTATAGAATCTTTGACCACAATGTTCAATGCTATGGGTAATGCTTCTATTGAAGGTGCTTTTGCAGTATTTGCTTTGGCTGGAGCGGTTGTTGCGTTGGGTGTAGCTTTGTTGACAATTAAAACAGATGACATTGTTGCGCTTGGTGATATTATGACTGGACTGGGCACAGTAGCATCTATGGATTCTAAGGCTAGGGGAAATTTTGAATCTGCTTCTGAGATGGTTGAAAATATTGCATCTGCATCTGGGGAGATTGATACAGATGGGGCAGAACACATTGAAAGAATATTGGTTCTTAAAAAAGAAATTCTTGAAAAATCTTCATCTAGCGCTGTTGATTTTGTTGCAGAAATGAGGGAATTGCTAAAAGAAGATAGGGAAGCAAGAGGTGGTGGCGGCGGTGGCGGGTCTATGATGAATATTGATTTGAGTTTAGGTGGTAAAACTTTGAAAAAAATGGCAGTGGAATTAATTGGATCTTTCACTGGCAGCTAACTTGAGGCCTTTTTTATTATGTATTATAATGCTCCGCAAGCACTGCAAAACTCTGGGTTGGAATTGGAATTTTTCCACGTTCCTTCTGCAACAATTGCAACATTTAAAGCTTTTATAACTGATTTTTCAGATAACTATACTTCAAATTGGAATGAGGAAAATGTATATGGTCGTTCAGACCCAATCGCTATTTATCAAGGGACAAAAAGAGTAATTAGTTTTTCGTGGGATGTGGTCGCAGCTAGTCTTGGAGAAGCTCTTTTCAATATGAAGGAGATTGAAACACTTATTAAAATGACATATCCAAATTATTCTGCTGGTGCTGGTGGTGCTACAAGCATATCAAGTGCTCCATTAATAAAAGTAAAGTTTGTAAATTTAATAACTGATGTTTCTAAGATGAGCAGCAATGGTGCTATATCAACAGTGGCGACTTCTGGGCTTGTTGGGAAAATCGATGGCGTAAACTATAAACCAAAGCTTGATGATGGTGTGTTCCAAGGCTCTGGAAATATGATATATCCGAAAGTTGTGTCGTTATCGTGCGCATTTACTGTATTCCATGTGCATCCATTGGGCTGGAGCAATTATGGGTTTAGAACGCTTGGATTTCCATATGGTTTACACTCTGCAGATGATATAAAAGCACAAGATAGCAAAACAGCTGCTGCGACAAAAAATATAACAACTGGATTAAATAATGTTCACGCAAAAGAAGCAGAAGCTTCCGCTCAGGATATTACAGGAACAGTTAATGAAGTTGTTGGCTTTAGTTTTTAGCTGGAGTGATTAATTATGGGTTTAATTTCTAGATATAATGGAAGAAATATATTTTTAAATGAAGATAATTTTTACAAAGAATTATTTAGCGATAGAAATATTAATCGCATTAAGCAATATGTAACTCCATCATTTAAACAACCATCTATTCGTCAAATAACACAACTAACAAGAGTTTCACATATTTGGAAATTAGGCGATAGATATTATAAATTGGCTTATAAATATTATCACAAAAGATCTAATTTGTGGTGGATTATAGCTTGGTATAACCAATTGCCAGTGGAAACACTATTGCAGCCTGGGGATATTGTTTATATTCCGCTACCAATAGAAAAAGTAATGTCAATGTTTCATAGTTAATTTCAATTTGTAGGTTTTTATAATGGCTGATGATACAGTTTTTAAGGTGGATGAATTTCCTACGGGGGGAAATACGAAAACTTTTGTTACTTTTTCTCCCGAAGATCTTTTGAGAGCCAAGCAAGGTTTTTTGTATTTCTTTAGAGATGAAATTTATAACATAGCATCATCTTTTAACCGGCTCGAAGCTGAAAGTTGGTTGAATGCTGAATTGCAAAAACAAAAGTTTACATCTATTGAAAGTTCTAAACCGCTAGAATTAATTGAAAAATTTGTCGTGCTGGATGGCACACACAATGTTATGAATTTCACACCAGCACAGATATCAGCATTGATTCCGATGATTAAAATTTTTATTCATAAAAGATTTTTAGCTTCAAAAGATGATGAAAGATGGGCTGATCAACCACTTATCTTTGATGATTATTTAAGTTCAAAAACAGTTGATCAAATAACTGAAACGGGGAGAGGTAGAGGATCTGGTGTTGGAATTAAAAGTCTTGACATTACGTGGCGTGCTATAAGTCATGACCCAAAACATGCTCAGTTTGAAGCTGATTTAGAATTATTTTTTCAAAGCTTTGAAGATTTGTTGGGTGATATGCCGTGGACAAGTGAAGAGTTGGATAAATTTGGGGAAACTAATAAAGAAACATTGCCAGGGGAAATGCCATCAATTGAAAATCTTGAAGAGCATACTAAATACGTGATCACAGATTATGAGAAAAAAAAGCTTAGAACATTAAGTCATGCTGAAATGGATAGAGCAAATGCTAGATTTATTGATTTAATGCCGGGATATACTTTACCAAATATTAGAAAACAAATTAAAGTTGTAATAGGGTGGAATGTGCCAGAAGACAAAACTGATTTGTTTGGTACTGTTGTTGATCCAGTGACTAATAACAATGTTGAGTTGATAAGTTTAATAGAAAAATTGAGGCTTATATTCTTGTTTGATGTTGTTGGCTATGATTTAGATGTTAAGCAAGATGGTTCTTTGTCGCTATCATTAAGTTTACAAGGTGGTTTGGACAGAGTAATTAATTCACCTGATGCAGATGTGTTTCAATTAGTTGATAAATTGGGGAATATTGAAGAACTTTTATCAGGCATTATTGAAGAAGTTGGGCGAGATGAAATAGATAATAGATGGAAAATGGTAGAACATTATAAAAAGGTCATTAATAATTCAGAAAACAAATTAGCAACTCGTCAAAATGAATTGGATTCGTTGTCGAAACAAGGAAATTGTGAAGAATATGTTAAAAAACGCTCAGTTCATGAAATGAATGCAGCAGAGCTTGAAAAAGTAAAAAATACTCTTAATTATATTAGAATTGCTGCATTACCATGGTTATTAAGTGAAAATGCAAAATTATTTAAAATGAGGGTTCCATATGAAGCTTTAGAAGACGTAACTTTAATTGAGCCTGACGTTTTTCTAACAATAAAGCGCACAATTCCAGAAACGCATCTTTATTCTGGGACATCTTATTTAACTGCACCTTCTTCAGAAACAAGATTAGAAGGTAAGGAATTTGACTTCACGTTTTTCTTTTTAGAAGATTTCTTGAATATAATATTTACTGCGTTATATAGCTATTCAGATTTGCAAAATGTTCGTGTTTTATTGGGTCCAATAATATTGGAAAGCAATATTGGTGAACCTATTGCGATAGATTTAACTAAAATACCAATTTCATTCGATGCATTTATTGCTTGGTGGCATAAAAAAGTTAGTGGTCTTAATATGTATCCTGTTAGAATGGTTTTGGAAGATTTTATAAAAGAATTTCTAGTTCCGATTATTAATGGAAATTTAGAAGTTACAGCGGAATATTCATTTGTTAAAATTACACAATTTTCATATACCGACACAATACCAATAGACCCAATTACGTATGCAACTAATACTCTATCAGTGCCAGAAGGTGTGCCAAAAACTATAAACGATGAACGCATACAATCTATTTCTAGTAAATTGCGTTCTAATGAAAACGATAGGTTTGTTTTTGAATATTTATTCATTCATGGTATTACATATTTAGGCGAAACAGGTTTCAATGAAGACCAGGTTGAAAAAGATATCAAGCGTGGTGTGCTTCATGTTTCAATTGGTAGTGAAAGAGGTATGCTTAAAAATGTTAAATTTAGTGCAGAAGATGATCAAAATTTACAAGCAGCTGCTACCTTGCAAAGAAAAGCTTTTGTAAAAATGTATAATGCAGAGCTTGTATTATATGGAACACCTGGGATATTTAAACCAACTGAAAGAATATTCATCGAACCAACAATTATGTCAATGGGCGATCCAAGTGTTACAAGAAAATTAATACATTCTCAACTGGGCTTGGGTGGCTATTATTATATTTCACAAGTCAATTATACTATAGATTATTCAGGCATATTTAATACAACGATCAAAGCAATTCCAGTTGGGCTTGCTAGCTTGAAACAATCACGGGCAAATGATGTAAAAGAACAAGAAAATGCTAGAAAATGTCAAGAGGCTTGGGCCGAAAAACAAAGTGAGCCAACGAGTGTAGAAAAAGAGGAAGAAAGACAAGAAAACAGGAACAGAAAAGAATTAGCTAGTGATATAATAGAAGGAGCCACAATTCTTCCACCTGTTGCAGTAGGTCTTGAGGTTGCTGAGTTTGTAGGAGTTGACAGAGAAGATATAACTCAAGGAGTTGCTGACTTGACTGGCAGGGCTGGTCTTTAGTTAAAGGTGATTTCAAATGCTGCGTGATAAATTAGAACGCAAATCTAAATATTTTTGGAATACTTACAAAACGCCATTGTTGTACGGTAAAGTTGATCATGATTTTAATTCCGTATTTCCTTCAGAAACATATTTGAAATCATTTGGCTCATCACATGATCCAATTTTGTTGCTCAACTTTGTTGCAGATGCATTCGAAGACCTTTTGGAATTTTATAACAGAAAATCTTCACAAAATAAATTAGTAAAAAGTGGTCTTTATTCCAAATTGGTTCCGGCGAATGGATGGACTGGAATAAATAGATTATATCATGACCACATGCAAATAGTTTATAAAAAGTTTTTTGAAATTTATATGTTAGGAAAACACAAACAAATTAAAGATTTTTACAACTTTGTAAATGAATTTAAAAAATTCATAATATTAATACAGCCTGCGTTTCCATTTACAAGAACTCAATTTTGCTTATCTAGTAAAACATCACCTTTTATTAGCGGTTTATCAGTTAGTCTTTCAAGACAAAGTTATGAATTTCTTAGTAGTATGAAATATCTTAAAGATCCAAATTTTTTGTTTTTTCATGAGTCTGCGTTGTCATTTGGCTTTATGGTTGATATATTTTCCCCTTGGAGAATAATTGCAGATATTGATTCTCCATATATGGAACCATACATGAGAAATCATGAATTTTCAAAGAAAAATTTATTTGATGAACCCTATTTCTACAAGGCATTTAAAATAGAACTTGAAACATTTAAAGTCATGGTGCAGCAATTTTACAATTCTTACATTACAGCAATGCCAGGTTTGTATGTTCCACAACTATGCAACAACAAAATAATAACAAGGAAGATATCACGTCAAATAGTTGAAGATGTAGACAATGATTCATTTTGGTTAGAATTGCTTTTTTATGTTCGCATAATTGAAACAAATAGGAATTGGCCAGATCACAAACTTAAAAATAAAACAAAATACATGCTGGAGATACAAAAAACACTTGACACAAATAGAGCACTGTTTTATATTAATGATGAAACGAAACCGTTAGAGTTAGGAAATCATATTTTTAATTCATCCATCATTAATACCAGGTGAGCATGATCTTCCAAACTTTCAGTAATCTATTCTACTATGACAACAATTTCCACAAAAATTTAAATATAAACATTCCAAAACTCCAAACTTGGAATTATTCGAATGAATTAAGGAATTATAACAACATTGAGTATGCAAAGATATTCACAAATGCAAAATCGCCATTGGAAATATGTCCACCAGAGTTAAAAGCAAATTTTATTGAAAAAAATACCAAAATTGAGGCTCAGATTCGTTCTTTGTTTGAGTCTAAGGTTTCCTATTCGGATCATTCCTTAGCGCGATTCTTACCACTAAAAACAACCAAAAAAGTGTTGTTTTTGAGGGAAAAAATCATAGGTCATGTATTCGAAAATTACAATAAACCTTCTTACCACGATCACCTTGTAAATGTTTTAAAAATGACCAATGATTTAAATGATTATATAGTAAATTATGAGAATTATAAAACAAGTGTGAAATATAATCCATTTGGAACAAAGACTGGAAGATTAACAACACACAAAAACAGTTTTCCAATATTGACATTAAATAAAAACAAAAGACATAAAATAAGACCAAACAATGAACTATTTATAGAACTGGACTACAATGCCTTTGAGTGTAGAGTTTTGACTTCTTTATTGAACAAAGAACAATACAACGATGATCTTCATATGTTGCATTCTGAAAAATTGGGTGTTAATAGAGACAAAGCAAAACAAATGGTATATGCTTGGCTTTATAACCTCAACTCTCAAAATGAAACATTAAATTTATTGTATGATAGAGATACGATATTGAATCAATATTATAACAATGAATATATAACAACGCCTTTCGGAAGAAAAATACTAGTTGCTAATTTAAATACAGCACTAAACAATACAATACAAAGTACTGCATCTGATATATTTTTAGAACAGGCATGTAAAATTCATAAATCATTGAAGGGCAAGAAAACAAAAATAGCTTTCTTAATTCATGATTCGTTGGTGTTAGATTTTTCATTAAAAGAAAAAGAACTATTAGAGCAAATATTGCATGAATTTAGTAACACTAGATTTGGAATATTGAAAGTGAATATTAAAAAATGGAAAAACAATTATTGACAAAACTGAAAAATAGATATAAAGAACATTCGATATCCTTAATGCCCATTGTTGACACGATTGGAACAAATGGATATTATGTTTTATTTGATGATAAATCATTTAATTTAATGCCAAATATTAAAACAAGATTTTTTCATACCATTGAAGACTTTGATATTCTTGAGGATTTCAAAGCAAGCAATGAATATTGGGAACTTTTATTTGAAATGGTTACAAACATTATTGATAGAGATATTTTAAAATGCAAACGATAATAGGACTTGGCAACGGTGGTTGCAATATTGCTTCATTGTTTTCCAACTATGATCAATATTATGATGTTAGATTAATCGACACTGATGAACGAGAAGGCAACTTTTTCCATTTGCCTACTTGTTCATCAATGGAGCGGTACGAAACAAAGTGCCCAGTTAGGAAAATATCGAATTTTTTGAGTAATGTTAATCAAGAAGTTTTTTTAATTACAACTGGCTCTGGTGCAATCAATGGGGCGCTGTTGCGAATTTTGAGCACAATAAAAAACAAAAATATAACAGTGCTTTATGTAAGGCCAAATTTGGAATTTCTTTCTTTAACAAAAATTCAGCAAGAGAAATTGGTTTATAACGTATTACAACAATATGCTCGTTCTGGAAAATTAGAAAGAGTTTTCTTGTTTTCCAATTCACAAATTATTAATCTGCTTGGTGATTTTTTAATTACATCATATTATGATATTATCAACAAAACTATTGTTGATACATTTCATATGATCAACGTGTTTATTCATAATAAACCAGTGTTTGGCTCCATTGACATTCCGTATGAAACATGTAGGGTTGGTGTATTGTCTATTGTAGATCCTTCTTCGATGGAAGAAAAAAGTTTTTTTCCAGTTGACAAACTGCAACAGAAGTTTTATATTTATCTCATGAGCGAAAAACAACTGTCAAGTGACAAACAATTGTTTCATCGCATCACAGAACAAATCAAAAAAGGAAACAATGTTTCATGTGCAGTATATGAAACAAAGTATGAACAGCCATATGTATATTGTGTTGGATATACATCATTAATACAACCTTAATAGCACTAGGAGAATTATCATGAGGTATTTTATGGGAAAATTCGTAAAGAAGGATGGTAGTACGCGAACTATGACTTTCGCAAAATTGGAAGATATTCCGAAGAAGTATACTAAGAATATCTTTTCTAAGGGTGCCAGTACGAGGAAATGGCGATTGCCAGCAAATTCAGAACTAGTATGGGATATGGAAAAGCATGATTTCAGGGTGTTTAATCATGCAACGTCTTCAACGGTTCTTCAGTATGAAACTGATATTTCTACTTTGCTTGACGCGTATTTTACAAAAAACAATTAATAGGAGTTGAAAAATGGCTATTGATCTTAATAAAATTAAAGCCCGTCTTGATAAAAATTTTGGCAATAACAGTCAAAATGTTTGGCTTAGGTTTGACAGACCAGAAGTTGGTAAGAATTTGAGTTACAATTTGCGTATTCTACCTGAAGCTAGCGGTGATCCATTTTGGGTTCGCACACTGCATTACAAGCTTACGCGTGGTGGTTTCCTTTGTCCGCGTGTTGAATTTGGCGAACATTGTGAAGCATGTACATTTGGATTTGAGCTTTGGAACGAAGCAAAGGCGACAGGTGATAAAGAAGCAGAAAAGTTGGCAAAAGATGTATTTCTTCCATCAGAGCGCTTCTATGCTGTTGTTGTGGATCGCGAAAAGGAAAGTGAAGGTCCAAAAATTTGGTCATTTGGTCGCACTGTCTACCAAAGGCTAATTACTCTTGTTGAAAATCCAGAAGTTGGTGATTTTACTGATCCTGACACTGGAAGGGATCTTACTGTGACATTGAGTAAAACCAAGGGGAAAATTTTCCATGATATCGATGTTATGCCTAGCATGAAGGTAACGCCACTTCACAAAAACAAGAAGACTGCTCAAGAATTTTTGGATAATATTCCTGATGTGGAAGCACAGTTTGTTCGTAAGACTCCTGATGAAGTAAAACAGTACTTGAATGAGTATCTTGCTCAACAGAACATGGATGAAGAAGTTGCTAAGTATGGTAGCAAGAAAGTAGAGGTTGATGTTGTAAGCAATGCATTTAATGAACTTCTAAACAACTAAAAGGAAAGGAACTTGGGCTGACTATTCTAGTTGGCCCAAGTTTTCAAATTTATGGCAAAACGCAAAAGCAAAATCATAGTGAGTAATGATGTTGGCAAGCTTGAATTATCACAAATATGTGATATTCTAAATAAAACAACTGGTAGAAATGTGGCTAATATTTTAGATGATGAAGATACTATTAAAGAATTTATTCCAACTGGATCAAAATGGCTTGATAGAATCATAGGAACTACAAAAGTTGGTGGAATTCCACTTGGGCGCATGGTTGAAATTGCAGGATTTGAAGCAACTGGTAAGTCACTATTGGCAACAATTATTGCTGGCAATGCGCAAAAAATGGAAAACCCAATGCAGGTGGTTTATTTTGATGCAGAGCGAACACTTGATGGAATTTTTGCGCAAAGGGCAAATGTTGGTGGCATTGTTAAAGTAGAACCTTCAACGGTTGAAGATATAATGGAGAAAATTGAAACCATCTTAGGTGCTGGCGCAAGAAGAATTTTATTTATTTGGGATAGTTTGGCAGCAACGCCAACAAAAAGTGAACTTGAAAGTGATTTTAACCCACAATCCACAATAGCAATAAAAGCGCGCGTGTTATCAACTGGGTTTCCAAAGCTAACATCTTTACTTAAGGATACAGATTCAACGCTATTGGTCATAAATCAACTTAAAACTAACATTACAACCAATTTTGGAGAACAGTTTACAGAGCCATATATGACACCAGGTGGAAAATCGCCTTTATATTTTTATTCATTGAGAATTTGGTTGACAAAACCAAAATCGAAGGCTTCATTTATTGAAAACGATAAGGGTGATAGAATTGGCAGTACTGTGAAAGTTTTACTCAAAAAATCTAAAATTGGTGGCAGTGAAGGAAGGCGCTGCACATTGCAGCTATTGTGGGGTGGGTCAAGTGTTGGCATATGCGATAAAGAATCTTGGCTAGACGCAATTGAATCCTCTGAATCCATTGAAAATAATCGTGGTCGATATACTTTAGCATATGAGAATGGCACAACTGAGAGTTTTACTAAATTAAATTGGATTGAAAAACTCAAAGAAGTTAAATTTGAAAATAGAGTATTGCAATTATTGGATCAAGTGTTGTTATATAATTATGACAAGAAAGATGATTAAAATGTTTTTGGTTTTATCTAAAGTACTAATTATGGTGTGGCTTGGTATTTCTTCTGTCTTGCCTTATATATTTAGCTTTTTAGTAAAGCAAATATGATTTATTCTTGCCCTTGTAGCTCAGTAGGCAGAGCACTGGTTTTGTAAACCAACGGTCTTGGGTTCAAATCCCAACAAGGGCTTTCTATGTCTCCATAGCTCAAGGGTAGAGCATTGGCCTTATAAGCCAACGGTTCCAAGTTCGAGTCTTGGTGGAGGCGCTTGATATATTTAGAGGTGTATTATGAATAACAAACGACTATTAATAGTTGATCAAAACAATCAATTTATAAGATCGTACATGGCTGTTCCAACTATAAGCGAAACAACAGGGAAACATATTGGTGGGATAGTTGGAACATTTAAGATTCTTCAAAAAATATGCAAAGAAGTATTTCCTGATGAAATTATAATTTGTTGGGATGGAATAGAAGGCTCGCAAAGAAGAAGAGCTAAATATAGCGAATATAAGAAGAATAGAAAACCAATAAGACTGAACAGAAATATTCAAAATATGACAGAGGAAGAAGAAGAAAATAATAAACTATGGCAAATGGTTAGATTAATGGAATATTTTAACGAATTTCCAGTCCAGCAATTCATGGTTGAATATGTAGAAGCCGATGATGTTGTTGCGTATGCAACAAATTCAACTCACTATAAAGACTGGCAAAAAGTAATTCTATCTAGTGACAAAGACTTTGTCCAATTATTAGACTCAAAGACAATTTTATATCGGCCTGTTGCAAAAGAAATATTAAATAGAAATAAGGCAATAGAAAAGTTTGGAATACATCCTAATAATTTTGCGATGGCTAAAGCAATTACAGGTGATTTATCAGATAATATAGGTGGTGTCAAAGGACTTGGGTTCAAAAGGTTGTCAACATGTTTGCCTTTTTTGGAAAAAGAGAATACATTTTTATTGGAAGATATTATTGAATATTGTTCAACACATATCAATAATTCTAAATTTTACAGATTAATAATTGAACAAAAGGAACTAATAGAGAATAATTACTCTTTGATGCAACTACACAATCCAATGATTTCTAGTTGCAATAGAGAAAAAATAGATTATTCGTTTGGAAACTTTGTTCCAAGATTTAATAAGACTAAAACTCTCTTGATGTTATCAAAAGATGGAATCAATAATTCAATAGATTTGACAACTTTGTTTCAAACATTTAGAAGAATGATATATAATAAAACCCATTGACTTTAAAGGGATTTTTTTTATGAAAAACAATAATAAAAATGATGGTTTTGCTAAATTTGGAAAATATTTCCAAGAATCCCTTTGCCAAATAATTTTGGAAGAACGTGCGTTCTCTGAACAAATTTTTGAAGTGTTAGCACCAGAGTTTTTAGAATTCAAACACTTGCAGATCTTTGTGTTAAAAATAAAGGAATATAAAGAAAAGTATAAAACTCACCCAACTTTAGAAATTTTAAAAGTATTGTTTGCAAATGAAATAAATGATGAAGCAGAACGAAAGATAATTTCTGAATACATTGAAAATATTGAAAACAAATCTAATATTACAGATAAAGAATATATTAAAGAAACGGCATTAGAATTTTGCAAAAAGCAAGCACTATTAAAAGCACTTGCAAAATCACTTGAGCATATTCAACGCTCTTCTTATGATGAAATCACAAAAGAAATAAAGACTGCAATCAAGCTTGGTATTGATAATAATGTAGGAAATGATCTAATTAATGATTTTGAAGAAAGATATCAAGAAGATTCAAGAAGAAGCGTGCCAACAACTTGGCCAAAAATAAATGCTTTGATGAAGGGGGGATTGAAACAAGGCCAGCTTGGTGTTTTAATAGGGAGTACTGGCGCAGGAAAATCAATGGTTTTATGTAATTTAGGTTCTACTGCATTGCAGATGGGCAAAAATGTTGTATATTATACGCTTGAGCTTGATGCAAATGAAATAGGATTACGTTTTGATAGTTGTTTAACAGATATACCAATTGATTTTTTAAAATCAAACAAGCAGCAAGTCTTGGAAAGTATAAAAAAAATAAAAGGAGAATTAACGATAAAAGAATATCCAACAAAATCAGTAACTCCAAATTCACTAAGAATGCATTTAGAGAAAATGAAAAAGATTGGTAAGCATGTGGATTTGATTTTAGTTGATTATGGAGATTTGCTAAAACCAATGAAAGCATATGGGGAAAAGAGATTTGAACTTGAATCAATCTATGAAGAATTGCGTGCAATCGCTAAAGAATTTAATAGTCCACTTTGGACAGTTAGTCAATCGAACAGAGGTGGGTGTAATGTAGAAATAATAACATTAGAATCAATATCAGAAGCATTTAATAAATGTTTCATTGCTGATTTTATATTTACATTATCTCGAACGGTCGAAGATAGACAAAAAAATGAAGGTAGATTTTTTATAGCAAAGAATAGGAACGGTGTAGATGGATTGGTTTTTTCAGCATTTATAGATACAAGTCGTGTTAAAATAGATATACTTGGAGAATATAAATCACCAGATGATTCATCTGGTGAAGATGAAGAATATGTGTCCAATAAAACTGTCAAAAAATTGGCGAAAAAAAGGAAATTTAAAATTATATAAACGGTGAAAAATGAAATATTCACATGGAGAAGTTTACAAACACACACTAGAATACTTTAATAATGATATACTTGCAACTGAAGTTTGGATAAACAAATATGCGCTTCAAAATAAAGAAGGGGAATATCTTGAAAGAACACCTGACGATATGCATAAAAGACTTGCAAAGGAATTTTCGAGAATAGAAGCGAGATATTCAAACCCTTTAACAGAAAATGAAATATATGAAACCTTAAAGAATTTTAAGTACATAGTTCCTCAAGGTAGTCCAATGTCTGGAATAGGTAACGAACATTTTGTTCAAAGCTTGGGTAATTGTTTTGTAATAGAACCACCATATGATTCATACGGTGGAATTTTAAAAACAGATGAACATATTGTGCAGCTAGCAAAAAGACGTGCTGGAATTGGTTTCAATATTTCTAATTTAAGACCAAAAGGCTTATTGACAAACAATGCAGCAAAGACCACTGATGGAATTGAAGTTTTCCTAGAAAGATATTCAAATTCTATTCGCGAAGTTGCGCAAAATGGTAGACGCGGTGCAGGCATTTGTTGCATTTCTTGCCACCATCCTCAGATACTTGATTTCATTAACATAAAGAGGGATAGGAAAAAAGTAACTGGCATGAATCTATCAGTAATGTTTACTGATGAATTCTTTGCAAAGTTAGAAAACGATGAAAAATATGAATTAAGATTTCCAGTGTTTCCAAATGCTGATAAATATTTGGTTAAAGCAGAAATAGAAGCAAAACAAGTTTGGAATCAATTCATTGATGCAGCATATGAAAATGGTGATCCTGGCATTTTATTTATTGATACAATACATAAAAATAGTCCTGCAAATTCATATAAGATCATTGATGAAATGTGGGAAGAGACTTCAACAAACCCATGTGGTGAAATTCCAATGGGTGTTGATAGTTGTAGGTTGTTGCTTCTCAATTTAGTTTCTTTTGTTAAAAATCCATTTTCTGATTGTTCTATTTTTGACTTTGAGTTGTTTGCTCATATGGCGCAAATTGCGCAAAGACTAATGGATGATCTAGTTGATCTTGAATTGGAAAAGATAGAAAAAATAATAAATAAAATTGCCAATGAAGACCTAGAACCACTTGAAATAAAGAGTACTGAATTAAACTTGTGGAATAAGTTTAAAAAAGCAGCGCAAGATGGAAGAAGAACAGGACTTGGTCAAACTGGCCTTGGTGACGTACTTGCCATGTTGAATCTCAAATATGATTCAAGAGAAGCAATTGATTTAACTGAAGAGATATATAAATGTCTTGAGATAAATTCATACAAATCCTCTTGTAAATTAGCTCAAGAGCGTGGTACATTTCCAATGTTTTCGCGGGAAGTAGAAAAGGATAATGAATTCATTAACAAGGTTATAAACTCTGACTTTGAACTCAAGGAACTTTATTTAAAATATGGTAGAAGGAATATTGCAAATACAACAACTGCACCAGCTGGATCGGTCTCTATTTGTACAAAAACAACAAGTGGAATAGAGCCTGTTTTTCAATTAAAGTATAAAAGAAGAAGAAAAATTCTAAATGATTCAGAGGCAGAATCCAAAGAAATTTGTCATGTTGACGAACTTGGGGATAAATGGGTAGAATATGATATAAAGCATCACGGTTATTCCGTTTGGGAAACCATAACTGGTTGCAAAGATGTTGAAAAATCCCCATATTATAAATCAATTGCTCATGATATTGATTGGAAAAAATCTGTTGAAATACAATCTGTTGCTCAAAAATGGGTATGCCATAGTATATCAAAGACAATTAATTTGCCTGAAAATGTTGATAAACAAGTTGTGAGTGATTGTTATCTACTTGGACACAAACTTGGGTTGAAGGGCATGACTGTTTATCGTGATAACTCACGCTCTAATGTTTTAATTACAAAAGAAGATAAATTTAAACAGTACAATGCACCAAAGAGGCCAAGAGTCCTCAATTGCGAAATTCATAGATCAACGATTAAAAGTCAACAATGGATAATTTTAATTGGCCTAATGGAAGAAAAGCCCTTTGAAATATTTGGAGGATTAGCCGAAAATATTCATATACCAAAAAAACTCAAGGTAGGAAAAGTTGTAAAAAGAAAGCGCAAAACCGTAAGATCTTTATATGATTTATATCTTGGCGAAGGTGATGATGAATTAATCATCAAAGATTTTACAAAGATATTTATGAATCCAGAGCATGAATCGTTTACTAGAATGATTTCTTTGTCTTTACGTCATGGAGCAAATGTTAAATTTGTATGTGAGCAATTGAGCAAAGATGAAGGTTCTGATATGTTTTCATTTAATGTAGTGATATCAAGAACATTAAAAAAATATATAAAAAATGGAGAATCTGTGTCTGGTTTTCATAAGTGCCCACATTGCAAAAATCATTTGATTTATCAAGAAGGTTGCATAATGTGTATGAGTTGTGGGTTTTCAAAATGCTCATAGGAGACTAAAAATGAGAAACTTTGTACCAACAAATAGATACATTTATTTATCACCAGTGTCACAACAGAGCAAAATGCAAAATGTTGATTCTCAAAAAATCAAGTTTTACATTGCAGAAACAAATACAACAATAGAGTCAAAATATAAGGTTTATCAAGTGCAAAGTGTGTCTTCGAACATTTCAGTTGGTTTTAAAATTGGTGATTATGTTGTTGTCAACAATACAATGATTGAGAAATTCAGTTACGAAAATGAAGAATATTATTTAATTTTAGAAAATTACATTTTAGGTTATTTTGCAAAAGAAAACCTGTGAGCAGATTGTAATTGGTTCTTCGCTTGAAGCTGTTGTATATTCTTATTTGACTAATAGTATAATATTATCAACAGATTTCAAATGCCCATTCGAATTTGATTTCCTTTCAAAAAGCATAGACATTTCAAAGCTAGCAATACAAAATAAATCTCCTGTTTATAAATTAAAATCAGGAGAAATAGCTTGCTTTGGTGTGCAAAAAGCAGTAATATGGACAAGATTACTATATGCTTTATCTCTGTGTGGCAAGATGTTCTATCCAGGTAGAATAAAAACGCTCATTTATAATGAAGACGATGGCAGCGTTGTAATAATGGGTTTTAAAATAAATGATCGTATCTTGGCAAACAAGATAGTAGTATTTGATCCTACGCAAATTCAAAACTTACTTTATACAAAATCACAATTTGAAAGCACAACAAAAGTAGTTGATTATTCAAAGTTTACCAAAAAAGCAATAAAGCCTGATTTCAACTTTTGGCAAATGAGTTCAATGGTTTCTAACAGGAATTTCTTTAGAGGTTCAATGATTATTTCAGCTTTTGATACAAAAAGAGACTTTCATCCTTCTTTTACAAAAGTGAAACTCAGGAAGTTCTTTAGAGAAAAATGTGAAATAGATTGTGAAATAGAGTTGGTTAAGAGAGAAATAATTGAAAATAAAAGGTTTACAAATTGTAAACTAAAAACTTCAAATAAAAACATTGAGTTTTGCAATTTAAATTTTGTGGAAATTCTGCATTCAATATCAAAACAAGAATCATCGCCAGTTGTTATTAAAAATGAATTATTGGGTAAGAAAAAACTATGCAAGAGATGATCATAAGACCATTTGCAAAAAAAAGGTTTCATCTAGCTGGAATAATACCAGCAAACCTAAAGGATACTTTTGGGTATTTGTGGCATGATTGTTTAATGCCAGTTGAAGATAAAATAACTGCTATTCATGCTGCAGCTTTAGAGGCTACTGCGGCTGGTGCCACAACAATATGGGTGGTATGTCCACATAGCTCAAAACCCATATTGAGAAAAACATTAGGTGATTGGCTAGCTGCATCATTTCATAACATACAAAGACCAATTTATTATATTTCTTTGCCACCTTTGCAAATGGGTGAAAGATTTAAAAAATATGATTTATCTTGGAGTATTTTGTATGGTGCGTGGATTGCATATGAAATTTCTGTTAATATGGCAAGGTGGCTAGTTCCAGGCAAATATTATATATCATTCCCTTATAGTGTTAGTCCAATTAATTATATTGGTATTAATAAAAAAATGTTTAAAAGCTCAATAAACCAATTTGTTACTTACGACAATAAGACAATCAAAGACAATGAATATTTGGGAATATCGTTTGGCGCAAAAGAGTGGAATATGCTTTATGCAAATTATCAAAACCTTGTACAAGCAAAAGAAACTATTCCTCTTGACAAACTGTTTTCCTGTCTTAACTTTGAAGATGATGGTATGGTTACCTTACCATGGTATTTTGATATCAGTAATTGGAAAAACTATAAAGAATATATGAAAAGTAATTTTAACATCTTGCAGGAATATCATGAAATTTGAAAATTTACACGCGCACGATACATTTAGCAGCTTTGATGGTTTTGGTTATCCAGAGCAGCTTGCTGAATATTTATGGCAAATAGGATGTAAAGCCTTATCCATTACAAACCATGGCAACATGAACTCCCTGGTGTATCAATATCAAACACAACAAAATTTTAGAAAAGTGGGCAAAAACATTAAAAATATTTACGGCGTTGAAGCATATTTTATTCCATCTATAGAAGAATGGAGGGGATTACATAAACAATCAAAAAACAAAAAGAAAAAGATGGTAATATCATCTTCATATGTTGAAGATGAAGAAAAGGATTTCAAAGCTGGGTTAAGAAGCAAGAGACACCTTTTATTGCTAGCAAAGAATAACAATGGCTTAGAGAATTTATTTCAACTTGTAACAAAAAGTTTCCGACGAGAAAACTTTTATTATTATCCAAGAATTGATTTTTCTTTGCTGAAAGAGCATAACGAGGGATTAATAGCAAGCACTGCCTGTCTTGGTGGTATATTCGGTGGAATTTATTATCAGAATAAAGATAAATCGGAAAATGAAATAATAAAACTCATTTGTGAAACAGCTGAAGAATTAACTGGGGTATTTGGAGAAAATTGGTATGGTGAATTACAATGGAATAATTTAACCGATCAACATATTTTGAATAAATTGATTATAAGGGCCAGCAAAGAATGCGGGTTCAAATTATTGACAACTACTGATGTTCATTATCCAGAGCCTAAATATTGGAAATGTAGAGAAGTTTTGAAAAAACTAGGATTTATAGGAAATATTGAACTCAATTCTATTCCAGATTCAATTGATAAACTGCAATATTGGTTATATCCAAGGAATGGTGGACAAATTTGGAGTTTGTATAAATATGTATCGCAACATTTGAATGTTTGCTATGATGATGATATAATTGCAGAAAGTATTGAAAATTCACACATTATTGCACATTCTTTGGTTGAGGATTTTAATATCAATACAAAAATTGAATTGCCAGATTTCATTGTGCCTAAAGATGTTTCAGCTGATGAAGAGTTTAAGAAGGCTTGTTGGGAAAGGTTTAACAAACTAAAACTCAATGATTTTTATAGAGAAAAATTGCAATATGAAATTGATGTCATAACAAAGAATGGATATTCAGGATATTTTTTGATTATGAAAGCAATATCCGATAAAGCCAATAAATTAATGCTAACTGGGTGTGGAAGAGGTTCTGCTGGTGGAGCATTAACTTCATATGTATTGGGAATTACTCAAATTGATCCATTAAAATACAATTTGCTGTTTTCACGTTTTATGAGTGAAGACCAAGCAACAATTGGGTATCCTGATATCGATTATGATGTTAGTGATCCAATGAAGTTTAAAAATAAATTAATAGAGGAATGGGGTGAATATTCAGTTGTGCCAATATCAAATTTTAATACATTGAAATTAAAATCTTTAATCAAAGATATTTCAAGATTATATGAAATCCCATTTAAAGAATCAAATGAAGTTACCTCAGTAATGGAGTGGGAAGCAATGCCTTATATTAAGGAGAAACATGGAATTACAGCTGGTGTATATACACCAACATTTGATGAAGTAAGAACACATAGTAAGAGTTTGCGTAAATATTTCAAAAAGTATCCACAACTTGCTGAATATGTTGAAAATTTGTATGGCCAAATAAAAAGCTGCTCAAGACATGCTGGAGGGGTTTTGGTATCGCAGAACCTAGATAAAAAAATGCCACTTATTAACAATAGAGGAATTATCCAAACTCCATGGGGTGAAGGAATGAATGTTCACCATTTGGAGCCAATGGGATTTATAAAATTTGATATTCTTGGTCTGTCAACGTTAGCAATGATTGAGCAGGCAGTTTCAAATCTCTTGACGCGCAAAAAGATAGAAAACAGTTTTGAAAATATTAAAGCATTTTATGATGAACATTTACATCCCGATCACATTGATTTCAATGATGAAAGGGTCTGGAAGCATGTGTTCGAAGATGGTAATTTTGTTGGAATTTTCCAATTTACTGGTAAAGGCGCACAAAATTTATGTATGCGTGTCAAACCAAAAACAATTAAAGAGTTGGCTACAATTACTGCAATTTTCAGGCCAGGTCCACTATCAGCAAATGTTCATGAAACATATGTGGCTGCGAAGAACAATCCAGAAGAAGTAGAATATGAACATAAAATAGTTAAACAAATTCTGGAAGATAGTTATGGTCATATTATTTTCCAAGAAGACCTAGCTTTGCTGGCGAACAAAATGGGAAAAGGTATTTCTCTGGATGAAGCCAATTTGATGCGCAAAGTTTATTCTAAGTGGATGAAGGATATATCAGCAACAGCAGGTAGAAAATTGGCTCCAGAAAAACAAAAAATAAAAGATGATATTGATGATAAATTTATTACTGGCTGTATTGAGAAAGGAATGAAAATGAATGTTGCCAGAGAATTATTAAATAAAATTGCATATTTTAGCGGTTATGGTTTCAATAAATGTTTACACAAAGATACCATAGTAGAAACTAAAACTGGATTTAAAACAATTGAAGACGTCAATGCATGTGAATATGTTAACAGTAAAAATGGTTTTGTTAGAATAAATTATGTTTACATAAATGGTAAAAAGGATTTAGTAAAAATTATGACCAAAACTGGTAAAGAATTGGTTTGCACCTTAGATCACAAAATAGAAACTGAATCTGGCATGCGTCCCTTGAAAGACATTCTTGAGCGAAAAGATGAAATTTTAATTGAAAATGGTATTTTTGAAAAAATAATCGAAATGCAACCATATGGAAATGACGAAACTTATGATATAGAAGTTGAGCATGATGATCATTCTTTTTATGCTAATGGGATTTCTGTTTCAAATAGTCATGCTCTTTCATATTCTGTGATTTCTTATCAGTGTGCGTGGTTGTATTACCATTACCCTATAGAATGGTGTGCTGCATTTCTCGACAAGGAATCAGAAAAAAAGAAAGAATTGGCAATATCATTAGTTAAACATTCTGGGATTGATATTGAATCATTTGATATCAATGATTCTTCAGCTGAGATATGGAAAATAAAAGATGATAAAACATTGATTCCACCATTGACTTTTATTAAGGGTTTGGGTATAAAAGCAATAGAGCAAATCATGGCACATAGGCCTTTCAACACAATTGAAGAAGTTTTATTCAATGATAAAATAGCTTATAACAAATTTAATAAAAAGGCTGTTGGGATATTAGCTAAAAGTAATTCAATGAAAAACTTGATGGATTTTAGATTTAAAAACAATGCTCATTTTTATAAATGCATTGCTGAAAATAGACCAAAGAATGCTGAAGCGCTTGAGAAAAACATTTTAGAATTTGCTGACATAGACGACTATGATAAAAATGAATATATTCAAATGCTTTATGATTTAACAGGAATTTATCCATTTGAATTAGTAGTCAACAAGTTTGTATTGGAACAATTAAAAGATAAGTATATTCAACCAATTGGTCAATACGATAAAGACTTGGAATATGTATGGTTCGTAACAAAAGGTGTCCAAATAAGCAAAACTAAAAATAATTCTCATTATTATTCGTTGACAGTAACTGATGATAGTGGTGCTGAATTTAAAGTAAAATGCTGGAATGTGAATATTGAAAAGAATAAGATGTATCCAAATCGTTTATATATTGCAAAGGATGTCCATTATGATTCCCAATGGGGATATTCAATTAGACAAATTTGGAAAAACGTAGTGATTGTAAATTAAAATTAAAAGGATTTCAAATGAGCACAAAAACAACAATCTCACATAACCACTTGCATCATTTTTACTCTGATGTGTTTGATCATGACCATGTTTATCTAAAATTATGTAATGAAGATATTGATTTTTCTGTTGATAATTTTAACATATTGGTTCAAATACCAATTTTATGTTGGCGTCAAATGGTTGACAAGTGGAATTCATCTGGTTGGGCAGTGTGCGAAGACAACAAAAGAATTTTCGAGAAAGAAAAAATAGAAGAAAAAGCAGAAGATGAAAAACAATTGTGCTTTTCGTTCATTGATGATGATAATTAAGGTAAAGGAGTAACACTATGCTTAGAACAGAAGAAAAAATTTTGATTAAGAGAAGTCACCCCGATGCTATTATTCCTACTGTAAAAACAAGTGGATCAGCTGGTGCTGATTTATATACTTGCAAAACAGTAAATGCTAGAGAAAATATAATTACCGAAATTGATACAGGAATTTTAGTTGAATTACCAGATGACTATTGTTGGAAAATATATTTACGTTCTGGGTTTGCTAGCCAGTATGGGGCATATTTGGTAACTAGTGGTCTTATTGATAATGATTATCGTGGGAGGATAATCATCCACGTAAAGGCATCAAAAGCCTTTAAACTACGCAAAGGAGAAAGGTTTGCGCAAGCTGTTTTGGTGAAGGTACCATATCAAGTTTTTGAAGAAACATTTGGTTTATCTGAAACAGAGCGTGGTACTAACGGTTTTGGATCAACAGGCAAATATTAATTAGGATGGAAATAGTTTAGGAAGGGAGGTGAAATTAATGTAGGAGACACCAATAAATGAAAAATAGTATGAAAAGTATTTTGTTGTATGTAGTTGCTATTGTTGCAGCTACATTATTATTAATAATTTGTGGATTTGCGATTCTTTGGAGCATAATAGGACAATTCGAAAAAGAGGGATTAGATCCAGATTGTAGAAGAAAATGCATAATGGAGGGTTTTGATTGTGGTGAATATGATTTTTTCCGGAAAAAGTGTATTTGTTATAATATAGAAAAGGAAGAATGAGATGAAAAGAATAAAAGACTCAAAAGAAAACAATGTTAATCATCCAACGCATTATAATCAAGGGAAAATAGAAATTATTGATTTTATTGAAGATCAAAATTTAGGATTCCATTTGGGCAATGTAGTAAAATATATTTGCCGTGCTCCACACAAAAATGATGAATTTGAAGATCTTAAAAAAGCAAAGTTTTATTTGGATAGGTATTTAGAATTCAAGGAGAAATTATGAGTAAATTCTGTAAAGCATTGTCATATGATGATGTTTTGTTGGTTCCACAATATTCAGAAATCGAAAGTCGTCAAAATACAAATACTTTTCAAAAGTTGAATAATGTAATCAATTTTTCTCCTGTGCGAGAAAGCTTTACATTTAGTGGGCCAATAATTGCCAGCCCAATGGATACAATCTCAGAATTGGAAATGGCAAAAGCAATGAGAGAAGTTGGTTGTTTAGCAATACTTCATAGATTTTGTACTACCAAAAAACAAGTTTCAATGGTCGAACAATTGGTCTTGAATGAAATCAAAAATAGTGATTGGTATCCAATTGCGGCTGCTGTTGGAGTATCTGGTGATTTTTTTGAACGAACAAAAGAACTTAAAAAAGCTGGTGTTAGTATAATATGTATTGATATTGCTCATGGCCATCATGTTTTAATGGAAAAGGCAATAAAGAAAATCAGAGATGCATTTGGTAATGAAATACATATTATGGCTGGTAATATTGCTACTCCTGAAGGACTTCAAGATTTGGCAAAGTGGGGTGCAGATAGCATAAGATGTGGGATAGGTGGAGGTTCCATTTGTTCTACGAGAATCCAAACTGGACATGGAATTCCAACGTTTCAAACAATTTTGGATTGTGCATCATTAGCTGATGAATTAAATGTTCAAATGATTGCTGATGGTGGGATTAGATATAGTGGCGATATAGTTAAAGCTTTAGCGGCTGGTGCAGATTTTATAATGGTTGGTTCGTTATTGGCTGGTGCTGAACAGGCTCCAGGTAAATGTTTGGAAACAAAAGATGGTATTTACAAAGTTTATAGAGGAATGGCTTCTGCTGAAGCACAAGAGGACAAACAATTTGATAAAATTTCAACAATCTATCAAGAAGGAATAAGTACACAAGTTCCATACATAGGTGATGTAAAGAGAGTAATTGAAGATTTAAAGAAAGGCATTAAATCTGGGTTATCTTATACTGGTGTTGAAAATATCAAATCCTTGCAAATGTGCGCAAAGTTTGTTGAACAAACAAATGCTGGAAGAGAAGAAAGCTTTACTCATATTTTGACAAGGCGTTAAGGTGTAGGCAAAATGAGAATTAGAAGATGGACACATAAAGCCAAGGAAGGCTTGGTAATACGTGGTGATATTATTGAAAAAGATATTGGTGATTTTAGGTTGCATTTAGCACGCCATGAAATAAGTATGAGTAAATTTTGGGATGTTGTGATAAATGAATTTATGAATGAAGATCCATTATTTTTAAAATTTTTAAATAATGCTAAATCAAAACACAATATAGTTTCAAATGTTTATCAGAAAATACTAGTTATGGGAAAAGAGAATTATAGAGAGATATGTAAAAAACATGATTTTGGTCTTGAAGAAATTGAAGCAACTGATGTGAAAGAAATGTATGATATTATTAAAGAAGAATTCGAATAAATAATTTTTCTATATTTTTAGCAAATATAGAACTATTTATCAATAGTATTCAATACTAATTTAATTAAATAAGGAGATCAACAAATGAGAAAGAAGCCTTCGTTAGATAATTTTGCAGATAAAGAAAGAGCTAAGCTTATTAAGCGGTTTTGGGAAATAGCTAAAATTGATAATAACACTGTTTCAAATAGTTTTAAAAATAAATATTTAACTGAATCTCAAGACGGAAGAGGCTTTGTATTCAAGAGTGAATTGCTAGAAGCCGAAGCCAGAAAAGAATTTGAAGCTGGCGAAGAAGAATTTGAAGCTGGCGAAGAAGAATTTGAAGCTGGCGAAGAAGAATTTGAAGCTGGCGAAGAAGAATTTGAAGCTGGTGAAGAAGAATTTGAAGCTGGTGAAGAAGAATTTGAAGCTGGTGAAGAGCAAGAGATTGAAGATCTTGCTGCTAAGCTTGCCGAAAAGGTTGCTGCTGCAATTGAAAGCGTTACTGGCATTAGCGTTAGTGTAGAAGAAGAACCATCTGGCGAACCAGCCGAAGTGGAAGAACCTGCTTTAGATAATGAATTGGGTACAATGGAGCCTGGCGATGAAGAGCTAGATATGGAACTTGGTGACGAAGATGAAGAACTTGACAAAGAATTGGCTGAGTTTATGCTTGAACGCCTTGTTAAAAGAGTAGCAGCTAGATTAGTAAAAGCTTAAAACAATGGAAAATAATTCAAAATGGACCTTAATTATGAAAATTTTCACAAAAAACGTCTTCTCTTAGAATCTTTTATATTAAATAAAATTAATGGGTTTGAAATAAAAGATAAACGCAAAAGTTTTTTGATGAAAACAATTGCAACTATTTTGTTTTTTAATAAAACATTTATGACTAAGTTTACAACCACAATACTTTCTAAAATATACGTTAGTGAGTTACCTTGGAAACCAAATGATCCAATTGGGGCATGTAGTGTACTTGCACATGAATATATTCATTTAAGACAAATGCAAGGCTGGAAAGGTATTCCGTTTTGCTTTTTGTATCTTTTCCCACAAATATTGGCATTGGGCGCAATTGGGGCAATTTGGAATTTATGGTTTTTGCTTTTTTTGATTTTTTTATTGCCTTTACCAAGTCTTCGTGCATATTTTGAATATGAGGCATATAAAATGTCAATAGCTTCAACATATTGGTTGTTGAAAAGTCGTGCCAACATTGAATACATTGTTGAAAATTTTACAACTGGCTCATATTATTGGATGTTTCCGTTTAGTAAATATTTAAAAAAGAAGTTTGGTAAATTCTTTTATCAACTAATAGCTCAAACCACTAATTTGCCAACAGATTTTATAGAAATTAAAAATATCTTGGAAGACCCACATGAAAATTGAAGACAAAATATTTTACAACGTAGCTAGTTCAGAAAAACTTGGGTGGAAACCATCTTGGCTTGGGTGTGATGAATTTAATGAAAACCTGATTCAAGCTATTGAAGTATTTCAAAAAAAATACAATCTAAAGATTGATGGTTTGTTGGGGCCTTCTACTTACACAAGATTAGCGTCGGAACAACAGGCAAATTACGAATTAAACTTGTTGTCTTTAGAGAATAAGTATCCACACACTTTAAAGAATTACATAACTTGTTTAGATAAGAAACTTTTTTTGCCTGATGGACATAATCAATTAATTGGCCTTTTACACTCTGACGCGTTAGTTCTTTCTGACTTTTCGCGTCCTGATGGTAAAAGGAAAATTGATCTTGTTGTTACGCATTGGGATGCAACATTATCAGCAAGAGCGTGTCATTCTATTTTAGAAAAACGTAAGATATCTACACACTTCAATATTGATAATGATGGCACAATTTATCAAATGGTTGATTTAAATGATATAGCCTGGCATGCTGGTAATTCAAAAATTAATAGAAGAAGTGTAGGTATCGATTTTTCTAATGCTTATTATATGAAATATCAAAACTATTACGAAAAAAAGGGTTTTGGTTCTAGGCCCATTATGAACTCAACAATTCATAATGTTAAGCTAGGTGAACATTTGGGATACTATGATGTTCAGTTGGCAGCTTATAAGCAATTATTGAAAGTGTTGCATCTTGAATTTGGGTTGCCTCTTGAGTGTCCAATGGATTCTAAAGGTCAGTTAATAACTGGAGTATATAAACCAATTTTAGAAAATAAATTTTCTGGTGTTTGTTGCCATTACCATTTAACTAGAAATAAAATTGACTGTGCTGGTTTAGATTTGGTAAAACTTTTGGTAGAAACAAAAAAAGAATTAGGTATTTAATAATGTCAAATACAAATAAGATAATGTTCAAAGAGCTTTTGCGATTAGTTGAACACCAAATGGATTTATTAAAAGAGCAAGACACAGAAAAACAGCAGTTTGAAGTTACTATGCCAATTATTAAAATAACAGAAGCAATTGGAAAAATAGGAACTGGCGACAGAGAAGCATTGAAAGGATTGTTGTCTTCACTTGGTCAATATGAATCAGTATCGGAACGTATACAAGCAATAAGTAAATTTGTCAGTGATCCACCGGCAGAAAATGTATCTATGGCCAAGGTGCTGTCACACATTCTTTTATTGGATATAATGACAAATATTTTAAATCATTTTCAGCCTTCTGCAGCTGGGTTTACATTTGAAGCATTTTTAGCAGCTTTGTTTGAAGGGCAACAAATTCCTGTTGGGGCTGGCAGCATTCAAGATATTATTGACGCCGACGATAAGCCAATAAGTTTAAAGTTGCTCACAGAAAAAAATAAAGCATATATTGAAGGCTCGTTTAATAGCTTAGTAAATCATTTTGTTGATCCAAAATCAGGCACAGGCGGTAAAATAACTTACTTAGCGTGTTTAAAGACAGGTACGGCACAAAAACCAACTGGGATAAAGTTTTATCAGTTAGATTTTACTGCACAAAATTTTCTACAGATTTTATTATCGGAAACAAAAAAAAATATACCACTTTTGTTGTTACCTGATGATGTTGAAGAAACAAGTGAATTTTCTCATGAGAAAATTAGTGTTTCGTTTTCCAACAAAGAATTAGCTAAGGTTGAAAAAACCCATCAAGAAATATATAAATTATTAAAACAGTTTTACAACAAAGTTGGCTTACAACATGTCAAAGACTATATCGAAGGTTTGAAAATAGATGGAACAAAAATCATTGATGCAAAAGGTGAGGATATAAAATTTGATAAAGCTTACAAAGACGTTGACATTAAGAAAAAGCGAATTAAAAATTACTTAAGTCCACAAAAATCAATAACTTTACTAAGCAATGCCTTGAAGCGCAGCGAAAGCGAATTTTGGGGATTAATGAGTCAAACGGCTGGCTTCAAAGGCGATAGTATCAAATCAAAATTTTTCATATCTTATAATTTTTATTCCAGAGAGTTCGAATATTTAGGTGAGATAAAACTTGAGAAGGATAGTATACATCAATTGGCGGAAAAATACGCTAGCAAATTAGAACAACAAATTTTTGATATATTTAAACACTTAAATGAGTTGACAAACCACATTAATAAATATTTCTTCGCAAACCAAAAAGATAATGGTTTGAAAGCAATAGAATCTGCTGAGAATTTAAGTTCTGAAATCAAAAAACATGAGGAAAAAGTAAATTAATATTAGATGGAGGGGTAATGTTACGCAAATTATATCTTACCAATCAACAGCTTTTCCAAAAATTATCAAATGGCTCCAAAATTCTTAAAGACAATGTCGCAAATACATTAGGCCCAAAGGGACAAAATGTTATTTTGATAAGTAAAAATGGCAATCCAATTATAACAAAGGATGGGGTTACAGTTGCAAAATTTGTGTCACTTGATGATCCATTTGAAAATGCGGCTGTTCAAATTTTGAAACAAGCAGCTGAAAAAACAAATACAATGGCTGGTGATGGCACAACTACATCAATAGTTTTATCGCATACTATGTTAACAGAAGCACAAAAGTATTTGGCAGCTGGGTATAATTCTACTATAATTCAAAGAAGTATGCAAAAGGCTCTTGATTTACTAGTTGAACAATTAAGTCTACAAGTAAAGAAAGTTGAATCTCTTAAAGAAATAGAGTACATAGCAGCTATTTCGGCTAATAATGATCCAGAGATAGGTAAATTAATTGCTGAAGCCGTTGATAAAATAGGGAAAAATGGTGCAATTACAATTGAAGATTCACGCTCCTTGAATACCGTACTGAGTATAATAGAAGGATTCCAATTTGATTCTGGCTTAATAGCATCTGCCTTTATAACAAATGAATCAAGAAGTTTGATGCAATATGACAATCCATTGATTTTAGTAACAGATCACAAGATAGAGTTTTTAGATGAAATTTTACAATCAATATTAGAGCCAGCAGCTAGAGACGGCAGACCATTGGTAATTATCGCAGAAGATGTAGTTGGACAAGCATTAGCAGCATTGGTTGCTAATGTGTATCGTGGTTCCATGAGAGTATCTGCTATTAAAGCACCTTGTTATGGTGAAGAGAGATTGCAAGTTTTATCAGATTTAGCGTTATCAGTAAATGCAAATTTTATATCGCGCAATAGTGGAAAAACATTACGTGATTTTGAATTTTCAGATTTTGGGAACGCAAAGACCATTGAAGCGTCGAAAGTATCAACAATTATTGTTGGTGGTAAATGTGATTGGGAAACAATAGATAATAAAATAGAAGCACTTAAGGCAGCAATGAGTAAAACAGATGACTTGAACGAATGCGAAAGGATTTCAAAACGTATTGCAAGATTATCATCTAGTGTAGCAGTTATATCAATTGGTGGATCAACAGAAATAGAAGTGATTGAAAAGAAACATAGAGTTGAAGATGCTTTGTTAGCTGTTAAAGCAGCGCAAGATGAAGGAATACTTCCAGGTGGTGGTCTAGCACTTCTAAAGGCTCAAACGCAACTTGAATGCAACGAGCAAGATTATGAAAGTTTGAAATTGGGAATCAAAATTATCAAGTCTGCTTGCGAGGCACCATTTAGACAAATGGCTATTAATTCTGATTTGAGTGCAGATGTTTTATTAGAACAAATTAAGAATAGTGATTATACGTTGGGATGCGATTTTAAAGATGGAGAGTTGAAAGATATGTTCTCATCTGGTATTATAGATCCATTCAAAGTAACTAGGGTAGCTTTGGTTAACGCTGTTTCGTCTGTTTCTACTTTAATTACAGCAAATTATGCCATTTCTGAAGTTGAAAACTAATTATTATAGGCACACAGGAATTCTTACTACATGCTTGACAAAGAAGAAAAAACTAGGTTATTTAGTGACTTACAGTTTGTTCGTGATTCAGTTGTGCGTATTGAAACAACACAAGATATATTTGGTAAGACCTTGGACAAACAAAGTAACAAACTAGACCAAATAGAACCACAAGTCCAATCATTAATACCAAGAGTTGAAACGCTCGAAAAAAGATCCGATAAACACGAAAATGAAGTAAAAGAACAGGGAAAAAGTATTATAAACAATCGTTTGGGAATATCTGGCATTATGAAATATGCTGCTGGTATGACAGGTGCTGCCGCACTAGCTGCCTTGCTGGTCAAGTTGATAAGTTGCACAACTGGTATTTAATCTAACAACTAATTTAGGTGGGAAATAAAATTTGAAAGCTATTGACTAATGTATATTAATGACTATATTTTAAATAAGAGACTGAGACAGGCTAGATTATGCAACTACAAGGTCAATTTGAAATAGGCGATCTGGTTATCTACAAGAGGATATTTTCATTTTATTATAATTCAATTGGTGTAATTATAAATATTGTAAACAATGCAGATTATTATAAGTATCAAATATTTTTGGCAAAACATGATAAAATTATATTGGCTCGTAATGGTGATATGATTTACTTCGAATAGGGAGGTGATATCTTGAAAGATGATTCATTACAAAATAAAATGGCTACAGTCTCATTTTCGATGAACGTTGATGAAATACCAAATGTGATTTCTTTTTTAATGGAAGGCGTCGCTAGAAAATTTTCTTATTTATTGTTGAAGGAACCTGATTGGAAAAGCGATTTAAAAGAAAGAAATTGGAATAATGCTTTGGACTGCATTGCTGATTTTGAAAATGAACTTAATAATGCTTTTATTGGCTTGACTGATATTAAAGTTTTGATTTCTCAATTTAAAGATATTGAAAAAAAAGAAGAACAAGATGGAAATTAAAAATTTACAAGCTGGTGATTTGGTTCATGTTCCGGCACACACTGTTTTATGGGAATTACCAATTAATGGTTTAGATAATACTTTTTCATATTTCAAGAAATGTTATCAATATGGTGTTTCAAGAGTGGGTATATTTTTAAATTTATTTTCAAATGATTTTTGTTCTTTGTTGGTTGATGGTTCGTTGGTTTATGTTAAATCTAATTTTATTGCAAAATGTGAAGAAAACTACACACAGAATAGGAGAAATTATGATAGTAGAATTTTGCGAAATACTTAAAGGTTTTTCATATGATGAAAATGAATTCTCTTTGAGAAAAATATTTTTAAACATTAATAGTATTGTGTATATTGTGCCTGATGTTGGTTTAAAAAAAAGGCACCAAGTAAAACCATTAGTAGAAAAATTGAATAGAAATGTTGAATTTTTTAGAGTTGGTGTTTTATATTCTCAGCATGGTAAAGAGTTTTCAATTGCAGATCATGAATCTAATATTCTCGAAAAGATCAATTGTCTTCTTGCTCAAGACTAATAAAAAGAGGTGAATTATGCTTGGAACAAACGTAAAAACACGCGCTAATGCAAAAGAGAAAACCAAGACCACTAAGGTAACTAAGACTACTAAGACAAAAAAGAAGAAAAAAATAAGCAAAGCAATACAAGCAAGCGCAATCAAAGGATGGAAAGTAAAAGATAAGAAAATTTATTGGGATTGTACAACTTACAAGAAAGCCATACAAGCATTTTGTTGGCATTGTCATGGCTATGAACTAAACCCGAAAGATTGTAGTTCTTTTCAGCTAACCAAAGATACTTGGACCACATTAAAGCCTGGCTGTCCACTTTATAATTTTAGACCAGGAGCCACAAAGCCTGAAAAATCTGAAAAACTTTAAACATATCTATTCTAAATAGAATATTGAATTCTATTTATTATATGATAGAACTAAACAGCACAGCAAAAAGCAATTCTCAGTTATCACCCATTGATTCAAAAGAAAAATGGGAACAAGACAAAAAGAAAATTTTTGATTACTTGGAGGCTATATTGCCGCCAAAATATTCTCTTGTTTTGGAAGAATCAGTAGATGGAGAGAATTGCATTTTTCTATTAAAGGACCACTTGGTTATCTCTTTGAATTCGTATCAAAATTTTAGATCAAGATTACACACATTCCTTCATGAATCTGGTCACATTATAATATGTGCTCAAAGAGATCCATTTAAGATTCCACAGAGAATGAGAAATTGGCGTGATAGAACGGATGAATTAATTGATGAAATAAGGGCTTGGGACAAAGGCAAAGAATTGGCGAAAGCTTTGGATATTGAAATAAATGAAAAATATTGGAATAATCAGATGAAAAAATGTATCTTTGATTATGTTAAAAAAGCAGCAGGTGTACCATGGTAGAAAAACAAGAAATCTTAAATTTTTTGCAAAAGTCTATAGTATTTTCTAACAGCGAAAGAGTGTTGGAACTATTGAGATTTTATATCACTGCAGAAAACTATAATCGTGATCTATCAATAATATTGTGTGAAATTTTTTCGATTTGCCATCGATTGATAAATGTTATTGATGAATGGTTTGAAGGCCAAGATGACAAAGGTAATATACTAAAATATGCTGATATTACCGATGAGCAAATTTATGTATTAGAGTGGATGTTGGATTCTTTGGAAATTTATAAAGAAGATTTAAAAAAATATAATATTAATTTTGAATTTTTAAATTAATTTTCTTGACTTTGTTAAAATGTGTTTAAGTTAAAATCAAATGACTTGTTTAACAGGTCACAAGGCCACACACTTAACAAAAGGAGAGAAAAGAAATGATGTTAACACACTACAACAATTTGCCATTTGATTTTTCGGATTTTATTTTGTCATTTTTGGAGAACAATTGGATTTCTGAAACATTTAGGAAAAAAGAATCAATTGATAATTCTGTAGTATCAATTAAAACAGAAAGCAATGAAAGAGGTTGGTGTATCATGGTTGGGATTCCTGGTTCAATAGTAGAAGAATTTGATGTTCATTTGGAGAAGAACATTTTAGAAATCAAGTACTTGTCTGAACAAAATCCATTTTGTAAACAAAATGAAGTATCTAAAAGTTGGACATTGCCTGAAAACTCTATCGTGAATGCAAATTTTAAGAACTCTGTTCTACAAATTGACGTAAAACGGGAAAAAGAAGAGAAACGGCTTGAAAAAATTGATATTGTAGTAAATTGACCAATGAGTCAATAGATCAACGGTCTTTATAATACTTCAAATTGCAAAGACTATTGGTTCTTTTTGTTCTAACTAAAATTTACAAAAGGAGCTAATAGTTTATGACTCTCACAAAAAACACTCTTTACATCAAAGTAACTTGTTCTATTTGTTGTGGGAAAAACTCACTTCGCTGTCTATACTGTGATTCTGGAATATCTCTCATAGAATGTTCACACAAACAACTTATTAAAATTATTGAAACCTTTATAATAGAAGATAAAAAAGAGCTTTATGACTTTTTGGTTATTGAATTAGGAGTCAATAATAACAAGGATTGAAAAAAATGGATATCGTGTTAATTTTTTTATCATTGGTTGCTGTTATGATAGTAAATACCTATCATTCAAATTAATTCGGAGGATTGCATTATGTTTAAGAAAATGCCCAGTGTTATATTATTTTGTACAATGGTTTTAGCTTTGCCAATAATGGTAATTGCGGATTCTAATATTGATGAATTAAAAGATGTGAAAACAGATTCTAAAAAATTACCAGATTTTTGGTTGATTTTAGGGAAAAAAATGTCTCAAACAAAAATAATGGAATTTTTAAGCAATGATTGTAATTGCGAACAAGTTTATCGTCAACCAACAGAAGATGACACTTTTTGGCTTTGCGAAAGAAATACAACAACTATTGGAGTTTTTATACAAAATAGTTGTAGTACTGTTTGGTTAACTTCTATCACATTTAAAAATAGGTGGGATTTTTTAGATTATTCTAAATATATAATTGAAAATGTAACTACTGGGGAAATACCATATAGCGAGACTGAATCGGATGAAAAATTATATTGGATTGGTGATTCAGTAATTTGTGTTGTGTCGTCTAGTACTCAAACTGTTGTTTATGTACATGTAGATTATTTGCCAGGATCTCCAACAAAGAAAAAAGATTGAAGAATATAATCAGTTCTTAGTTAAGAATTAAAAATTTGGGGTTGAATTAAAAACAACATGCCTTTAAAGTAGGTCACTTGGTTTCATATGTTCACGATGATAAAGAGAACATTGATTGCATTGTGAAGAAAATTGAGCAATGTGGGTATTTTATGTCAAGTGGCCACTTTGTTGTAGAGCAGAATATAAAAGGGATTGACAAGTGATGAAATGATGCTTACATTTTAAGTAGAGACAAGAAACACAAGAGAAAACAATGTCAGAAACAAAAGAAGAATATTGGTCAAATGGTCAATTGAAAAGTAGGATCAATTATAACGTCAATGGCCAATGGCATGG
>Ga0180009_10000379_pt1 | contig 63839 bp, 54 predicted proteins | sample OS_PC_MetaG_FD_123537 | JGI IMG/M metagenome (GOLD analysis project Ga0180009, IMG submission 123537) | Groundwater microbial communities from the Aspo Hard Rock Laboratory (HRL) deep subsurface site, Sweden - OS_PC_MetaG | ecosystem: Environmental > Aquatic > Deep subsurface > Groundwater... | reverse complement strand
GCTGCTGAGGTTGGAGATGATGGATCTTAATTTTTCTGCGTAAGGCCTTGACTGGGAAACATTTTCTTCTGCTTTTCTCATTTTAGACGCCGCAACCATCTTCATGGCCTTGGTAATCTGCTGAGTATTTTCGATACTGATCATTCTCAGCTTGATGTCTTTTAAAGTCGCCATATTGAGTGTCCTGTTTTTAATCCTGGAAAGTCATGGATTTTAATTTGCGAATTCCTTGCTAAATTCTCCAATAGCAGACTTTAACTTGGCAGTGATATCGTCACTCAATACTTTTTCAGTGGCAATGGCTTTAGATAGATCAGCATAGTTGGTTTCAATATGTTTGCGTAGTCCGACTTCAAAAGCCTTAATTTGCTTGGGCTCAATGGTATCGCAGTAGCCGTTGGTCACAGCAAATATACTGATGACCTGATCTTCCATTTTCATCGGAACATATTGAGCCTGATTGAGAACAGCAACCAGTCGTTCACCTCTTGCCAATTGCTTTTGTGTAGCCTCGTCAAGGTCGGAACCGAATTGTGCAAAAGCTTGCTTTTCCCTGTATTGAGCCAGATCGAGTTTCAAGGTACCGGCAACCTGTTTCATCGCTTTTGCCTGAGCTGCGCCACCAACCCTGGAAACTGAAATACCAACATTGATAGCGGGTCGAACACCGGAGTTGAACAGTTCTGTCTCAAGAAAGATCTGGCCATCCGTAATGGAGATCACGTTTGTGGGGATGTATGCTGATACGTCGCTGGCCTGGGTCTCAATAATTGGTAAAGCGGTAATGGAACCAGCACCCAGTGCATCACTGAGTTTACAAGCTCTTTCCAGAAGACGGCTGTGGACATTAAAGATGTCGCCAGGATAAGCCTCCCGTCCCGGAGGTCTTCTTAAAAGCAGTGAGAGCTGTCGATAGGCAACGGCCTGTTTGGAAAGATCATCATAAATAATTAAGACATGCTCGCCCTTCTTGGCAAAAAATTCAGCCATGGCAACACCAGCGTACGGAGCGATAAACTGAAGCGGGGCTGGGTCACTGGCTGATGCGGCAACGATTGTCGTGTATTCCATTGCTCCAAACTCGGTCAGCTTCTGAGTCACCTGTGCAACAGTTGAGTTTTTCTGGCCGATGGCAACATAGATACATTTCACATCACCGCCTTTCTGGCTGATGATCGTATCTATTGCGATGGCCGTTTTTCCTGTCTGGCGGTCACCAATGATCAATTCCCGCTGGCCTCTGCCGATGGGCACCAGTGAGTCGATGGCCTTCAATCCAGTGAGCATGGATTCGTGAACCGATTTCCGTGCGACAATGCCAGGAGCGATGACTTCCAAACGACTGAATATGTCGGTCGCAACCGGACCCTTTCCGTCCAGAGGTACACCAATGGGGGAAATCACGCGTCCCAGAACAGCCTCACCAACCGGAACTTCCATAATTCTTTCGGTTCGTTTAACCTGATCCCCTTCCCGAATTTGAATACCGGAGCCAAACAGGGCAACACCAACATTGTCCTCTTCCAGGTTCAGGATCATGCCCCGGGTGCCGTCAGGAAAATCGACCAGCTCTCCAGACATGGCTTTGTCAAGCCCGTAAACGCGGGCAATACCGTCTCCGATGCTGATTACGGTTCCGACTTCTTTGACTTCAACTTCAGAATCAAACTCTTCTATCTGACTCTGAATAATTGCACTGATCTCATCTGCTCTGATTTTCATAATTTATTTTCCCTTGGATATGGTTTCACGGATCAGGTTCAGTTTATTTTTGATACTGCCATCAAGAACCAGACTTTCAATTGAAGTTATCGCACCACCAAGAATGGACGAATCTACTTCAACAATGAGCGTAATTTTCTTACCGGTATAGGCGGTTAACTGCTTCTGTAGATTTTTTTCTTCCTTGTTGGACAGTTTTTGAGCAACGACCACTTTTGCTGTTGCCTTTCCAAGTATTTGACTGGCTAAAGCATGGTAAGCCGAGGAAATATCGGCAATAATATCAAAGCGATTTCTTGCGGTAAGATAGCGACAATACTTTGTCACCAGTTCCTGGCACTCCATTTTCTGTGTCAACTCCCCAATGATGGAAATTCTTTTTTCTTTACTTATGTTCGGGTCCAACATGATATTCCGCAGACCCATATTTTCTTGATAAAGATTAGAGACCTCCAGTAACTGTTCACCGATCTCTTCAATTTTCTTGTCGCTGCCAGCAAGGTTCAGTAGCGCCTTTGCGTAACGTCGTCCGACAATACCTCCAGTCATAGTGCCCCTAGTTAGTTATGCTGTTTTATTCAAATATTTAGCGTAATTCTCAACCAGCGCTTTTTGTTCTTTGCTGCCGATTTGCTCGGAAATGATCTTCTCCGCAAGCTGGACCGATTCGTTCACGAGGAATTCCCTGATTTCAATTTTGGCTTTCAGAATATCCTGTTCGATACGATTCTGGGCTTGCGCTTCAAGCTTTTGAGCCTGATCTTTTGCATCGTTAATCATCTTCTGCTTTTCAGCTTCGATGGATGCCATGGCTGTCTGTTCTCGAGAGGCCAGCTCTTTTTCAAGAGCGGTGATCTTAACTTCATATTCAGAGAGACGTGCTTTTGCTTTAGCCAACGCTTCTTTGGCGTTATCAACGGTAATTTTGGTTTTTTCAGCCGAGTTGGAAAGCATTTTGGTGATCGGTTTTCGAGCAAAACGGTATAACAGAAAAAGCAGCAGCAAAAAGTTGATCAGTTTAAAAAGCATTTCAGAACTGAATATGGATGCGGATTCATGTCCTGCAGTTGCCGCGTGCGCGGAAATAGAAAAACAGAGGCTGGTGAAGGCTGTCAATAGTGGTTTCAACATGGCAAAAACCTGATATATATAGTTAAAATCTTAGGTAAAAGAGATGGAGCGTACTTAAGCTAGAACCTTGGATTTAATCAATTGAGCCAGGCTCTCAGTCAGGGAAGCGGCCTCTTTGAGTGCATCTTCTCGCTCTTTCTCCAGTTCTTTGTGAGCCTCTTCCAGTTTTGTCGCTATCGTATCTTTGGTTTTTCCGATGACTTGTTTGGAATTCTCGAGGGCTTCATTTAAGGCAGACTGTCGAACTTGCTGGATTTTTTCACGAACATCAGCAAGCCGCCTTTCGTAGTCCTGATCGGATTTTTCAATTGAAGCGGAAAGACCCTCTGTCTCGCTGATATTTTTGTCAATGGCGGATTGTCTGGCCTCCAGTGTGCGCAGAATTGGTTTGAACAGCAGGGAGTTTAACAGAATCATTGTCAGGACAAAAACAATCAGAATAAACAGGGCGGTTGGCCACTCAAGATGAAGCATGCCAAAATCAAAAATCTCGCCAATTCTCGCAGATCCGTGTTCCATAGCTAATTCATATATATAAGTTAATAAATAGAAAACAATATTCGGCAACGATAAACAAGCAGAGGGGTTGGTGTCAATAACCAATCATAGATCATGAATGATCTATATCAGAAAGGAAAGGCGAAAGAGGGTTTTAAAATCTGAGGTTGGTATTTTCAACACAATATCAAGAACATTTTGAAAGAAAGTGGATAAAAAGAAAACCAGTGAAAACAAAAAATCAGGTTTAAAAAGAAACGAACCTGCTGTAATATACACAATTAGATTGAAAAATCGAAATAGGTGTCGAGTGATCGCGAAAACCACTAAAAAACAGAATAGAGTATCCTCAACAGGTATGGTATAAAATCAACATAAAAACAGGTATATAGAGAGCAAACGGAATTCCCGACGCATCATGAAAAAAGAACTTACCAACAGGTTACCGGTCGATATTCTGGTGTTAGCGGCTGGAAGAGGAACGCGTATGAACAGCGATATCAATAAAATGTTCAAAAAAATTAAAGGTGTACCGGTTCTGTACCGGACCCTGTATCGCTTGAATCGTGTATCATGCATCGCTAGAATTATCGTGGTGATAAGAGAGGAAGAGCAGGCTGATTATTTGGACATGATAAGAGTATATGGTGAGTTGGAAAAAGTAAAAGAGATTGTCAACGGGGGTCGGGAACGAAATGACTCGGTCAATTCTGGTCTCGGTTTTATACAACAAAATCCGGGTTCAGAAATTATTATGACCCACGATGGAGCAAGGCCATTTGTAACTGAACGATTAGTTGAACGTCTGGTTGAACGGGTTGATGCTGACACCATTGTGATACCTGTCATCAAAGTAAATGAAACTGTCAGAAAAAAGAACCAGGATGGTTCCACCTGCACCATTGACAGAGATACGCTTTTCATCACACAGACCCCACAAGCGTTTAAGGTTGAATCCATCGGACCCTGTTTTTTATCGGATCAGCAACGAAACATCTCAAAAACAGATGAAGCCGGATATTTTGAAAATATGGGGTTGGCTGTAACAATGGTGGAAGGTGAAAAATGGAATATCAAGATTACTTCAAAAGAGGACCTGGATTGGTCGGAATTCTTATTGAACCGATACGATCATTTGAGAATCAATTCCTTCGACCGTCCATCTCTCTGAAGAGAAAGAGACGAACTTGAGATGGCTTAAGAGCTATTCGTGGAAACGGGTTTTATGAAAATTAGGGTGTATCTGGAGACATTGGGTTGTGTAAAAAACAGTGTCGATTCTGAAATCATGATGGGGCAGATGCTGGATGACGGTTATGAAATGACTAGAGATCCACTGAAATCCAATGTCATGGTAATAAATACATGCGCCTTTATCACAAAGGCCGTTAATGAATCCATCGACAGGATATTAACTCTGTCTCGCCTGAAGCACGACACCGGACCACAGAAGTTGATAGTTGCGGGATGTCTGAGCGAGCGATATCGGCAGCAACTGCTGGCAGAAATTCCAGAAATCGATGCGGTAATTGGAACCAGTGACTATACAGCGATTTCAGCCTGTATTGCTGCAACTCTCAATCATTCTGATAAAATTACATATTTGGAGAGGAAACCAGCCTATTCTGAGAAAAACGTCAGGAGCGACAGGATTCTGGCGGCCAGTCAGATTTATAGCTATCTGAAAATATCGGAGGGGTGCTCTAATATGTGTTCGTTCTGCAACATTCCGAAATTGAGAGGCCCATTTAGAAGCAGATCGGTGAAGGATATCAGAGACGAATTCAAAACTGTTTTGGGTTATGGTGTAAAAGAAATCAACCTGATATCTCAGGATAGTGCCTCATACGGATTAGACCTGGACAATACCGAGACGCTTCTCAAACTCGTTGATGAGCTGTTATGCACGCTGTCTGAAGATTTCTGGATACGGATCTTTTATACCTATCCAAATCGGTACCCGGTAGACCTATTCCGGATAATGGCAGATGACTCCAGATTAACGCCATATGCAGATATTCCCTTTCAGCATATTGCCAATCCCGTTTTAAAAGCAATGAACCGGAAAATCACTGCTTTGGAAATTGAACAATTGATTGAGACAGCGATGAAGCTAATGCCTGATATTGCACTACGATCAACCTTTATTGTTGGGTTTCCGAATGAAACGGAAAAAGAGTTTCGGCAGCTTCTGCGATTTGTCGAAAAAGGGTATTTTGCACATCTGGGTGTTTTTACCTATTCTGCAGAAGATAATATTGTATCAAAGAAAATGGGGGATACAATTTCGGAAACAGAGAAACATTCGCGACGTGAGCAGTTGATGGAGGTTCAGCAGCAGATTTCGTTTAAAAAAAACCGGGCAATGATTGGTCAAAAACAAAAAGTTCTGGTAGAAGGAGCTTATGAAGAGACGGATTTGTTGCTACAGGGCAGAAATCAATATCAAGGTGCGGATGTTGACGGGGTTGTGCTGATTAACGAAGGAACTTCAGATCCCGGGCAATTTCAAACTGTAGAAATTATTGATGCCCATCCATATGACCTGATCGGAAGAATCATTTGATTCTGAATAACGATCAGGGAGCACATGGATAAACGCACACAGGATATAGCCCAGACCAGGCGTCCATGACCCGATTGATTGAATATAAGTCAGGAATTCAAACTGGAAATGGCTGTATCATCAACAAACATACTTCCCTGCTCTGCAAAGACCGTTTCAGGAAGGGGGAAGATCCAAATAACAAATAGCGGACGATAAGTAAAAAATGTCAGGACATAGTAAATGGAGTTCAATCAAGCACAAAAAGGGTGCTGTTGACGCGAAAAGAAGTAAGGTGTTCACAAAGGTAATTCGGGAAATCACCGTGGCAGCCAAAATGGGAGGTGATGATCCAAATTCGAATCCAAGACTTCGCTCTGCCATCGTTCTGGCCAAATCCGTTAACATGCCAAACGACAATATTAACAAAGCCATCAAAAAGGGCGCCGGTGATGGTAAAGGGGAAAACTGGGAAAGCATCAGTTATGAGGGGTACGGGCCACACAATGTTGCTGTCATTGTCGAGTGTCTGACTGATAATAAAAACAGGACGATTTCATCAGTTCGGTCCATCTTCAGCAAGAACAATGGCAACATCGGCTCCACCAATTCAGTAATGTATATGTTTGATCGCAAAGGGATTATTGAAGTTAAGAAGGATACCATCGATGAGGACACCCTGACTGAATATATCATTGAGGGTGGTGCAGAAGATATAGATATCAGTGATGAACAGGTGTATAGTATCGCAACTGAACCCAGTGATCTGGGATCGGTGCACAAGTATCTTGAAGAAAAAGAGGTTAAGATTGAGTCCTCAGGACTTGATCTGATCCCCCAGAACAGAATCGAGATAGATGACGTATCAAAAGCTGCGCAGGTCATTAAGTTCATCGAAGCCTTGGAGGACGACGACGATGTACAAAATGTCTATAGTAATTTTGATATCTCTGAAAGTGTCCTGCAGCAGCTTGAAGAGTAGAGCAGCACCTTACCGGGCGATGACAACTGAGGTTAATGGGACATAATACACGGATTATCGGGATTGATCCCGGGACGCGATATACTGGAATCGGGATTATTGACAGGATTGATAACAGACTTCGATACGTCTATAGCGAAACAATTGTGACCGTGAAAAAGACGGGTCTTGAAAATAAACTGGAAGCTATTTTTAATCGTCTTGGACTGATTATCGATCAATATCAGCCATTAACCGCAGCAGTGGAACAGATATTTCACTCTGTTAATCCGAGATCTTCACTGCTATTGGGGCATGCCAGAGGGGTCGCTCTTTTGGCCATCAAACTCAGGGATCTGACGCTGCGGGAATATGCCCCCAATGAAGTTAAATCCGCGGTCGTCGGAGTGGGCCGGGCGACAAAGGATCAGGTTAACGATATGGTTAAAATTCTACTTAATATTGATCGTATCAAGATTATCAAGGAGGATGAGGCCGACGCTCTGGCAGCAGCTATCTGTCATGCAAACACCATGGACTACCATCTCTATGGACAAAAATAACAGGAGATCTTTGAGGAATTGAAATGATAGCCTGGCTGAAGGGGCAGATCTTGGAAGTAGATGAAAATGAGCTGATTATTGACACAAATGGGGTTGGATATCGTGTTCAAATCGGCAGTCATCTGAAATTGCAAAAAGAAATTAGACCGGGCGGTGAACTGGAACTCGCTATCTACACTGCTGTCAAGGAAGACGCGATACGGCTGTTTGGATTTCATAATTTTTTTGCACGCAAGGTTTTTATCTTACTACTGAGCGTTAACGGCATCGGACCGAAAGTAGCCTTAAAGATTGTCGACCAGGTGGGCCCGACCGATATTCTTAAAGCAGTAAAATCCAATAACGCGGCGATGTTTACCAATGTTTCGGGTGTGGGTAAAAAAACAGCACAACGAATCATCCTGGATTTGCAGGGAAAATTGGATATTCTGGTTTTTGACGGACAATTCGATCGTGACAGTGATGATAGGAACCCTCAACATATCTTGCAGGGACAGCGCGAGATTGTCGCGGACGCCGTTTCAGCACTTTCAAATCTCGGGTTTTCTGTGAAAGTAGCAGAAAACATTATCGCAAAGCATTTAACCCCAGGCGCAAAGCTGGACGAATTGATCAGAAAATGTCTGGTGGATTTGCGAAAAGTGGGTTAACCATGGGGAAGGTCTTGAATAAATTGAAGAACATCATATAAAGGAGGGAGTCAATGGGAAATTTGAATAAGGTTCTGATTATCGGACGTCTGGGACAAGATCCTGAAAAGAGAATAACACCCAATGGACACACCGTTGTTAATGTCAGCCTTGCTACCTCTGAATACTTTAAAGATCAAGGAGGAAACAAACAGGAACGAACGGAGTGGCACCGGGTCGTTTTCTGGAACAGGCAGGCGGAAATAGTTGAGCAGTATTGCCGGAAGGGGAGTCAGATCTATGTGGAAGGCAGTCTGCAGACAAGAGAATGGCAGGACAAAGACGGGAATAAACGATATTCTACGGATATTGTCGCCCGTAACCTGCAACTGCTGGATTCCAGGCAACAAACCGGACAGGATGGGCCCAGTCAATCCAGTAGGCCCGAAAACCCGTCCCCCCCTTATCAACCAAACAGCAACTTTAATAGTCCTCAACCAGATTCAGGCTATGGCGATCAGCCCACTTCGGGAAATAACGACGAGTTTGTGGAGGATGATATCCCCTTTTAAAAACGACCTGTTCTCGGACGATGAGACGGTTATCAGGAATATTCTCCCGGTTCACCCTTTGGCGAGCAAGGGCTGATAGAAAAGGGTTCGGACAACCAGGAAACAACACGTTTAAAAAAGATTGATGGTTCCGTTACTGGTTCGAGCCGATGCCCTTTCTTTTGAAGATGACGGAGAAATGTCATTTGACGTTTTGCGTACCTTCGGATTTCAATCAGCAATTTCTGAAACATCTCCTCAAAATTCATATCCCCGTTTAGATATCGACTGATCCACCGGTATTCAAGCCCATAACGTTCCAGACGGTCATGGGAAACACCCCCGGCGCGCAGACTTTCTACTTCTTCAATAAGACCAGACTGAAAGCGCTGTTTTAGACGATGCTCGACTCTTAAGAGAAGCGTTTCCCGCTCTATCTGGGTAAAGAAAATACGGGGTGTGTATAAATCTCGGAAAGACGGTTCAGGGTGAATTTCCAGGCTTCTCAAGGTCTGTTTTTCGATCGCCCTGGCCATTCGACGTCGACTGTCTGTTTCCCAATGGTGGTTTTCCCAGAGGCCAAGGGATTTGATGCGGTTATAGAGTGTCTCCCGGGGAAGCAATTCAAGTGCCTGGGTTTTGGCGCGATCGGTTTTTTGTGCCGGGAAGCGGTAGTCATCAAGTAGCGCTTTAACATAATGGGCAGTACCACCACAGATGATGGGAACGGCTTTTCTTGAGACAATATCGGACAATGCTGACAGCGCATCTCGCTGGAAGTCCAAGACTGAATAGTCATCCCCCGCTGGACGAATATCGATTAAATGATAAGGAACGGATTCGTATTCAGAGAGATCTTTTCCACTGCCAATATCCATCTTCTTAAAAACTTGCCGGCTGTCTGCGGATATTATCTCCCCTCCGATCTTCCTGGCGAGTTGCACAGCCAGGGAGGTTTTGCCAGAAGCGGTCGGACCCAGGATGATGATCACTTTTGCTTTAGGACCCATGATAGGAAGCTGAGGGATTGATCGGGGATACGGTTCTAGCCGACAATGAGGGGTTCTGGTGGACGAGCAGCCAGGAGGGATATGGGTGCTGTTTCACGTGAAACACTCCCTGAATCCCAAAACCCGTTTTTTGCAGAAAAGACAGGGACTTTTTTTGATGGATGACGGATTTTACAGAATCGTATCTCTTCTGAGCAGATGGTTCCTGCTTGATGATTTCGGGATCGATCTTTCTGAAATGTCTTTCTGCAGATTCCAGGTCCTTTTCTTTCAAGTATCCCTCGCTAAGGCTTAACAGGGCGGACTGCCGAACGATCGGGCTGCTGTCAGACAGGTAGTAGATGCGAAGCAACGTGCGGTATGCCTGATGATACTGTTTCTGTTTGAATTCAATTTCACTTCTGAGTTGCAGTGAAGAGACATACTGTTGCGTGTTTCGATACTGATTGACATTGCCCAGTTCGGCCCTTGCTTTTTCAGGTTCGTTCAACTCGAGAAGATCGCGGGTTATCAGGAGTTGGGTGTCCTGTCGCACCTTTAAATTCAGCGGTTTGATGATGAGGTTTTTTGCCAGCTTCAACGAATGTTTAAAATCACCGGTTTGGGCGTATGCCTGTGCCAGGACGAAATTAAGTTCATTGGTCCGATAAGGATTACGATCCTTTTTTAATTCTTTTCGAATGATGTTGATTGCCGCGGCTGGTTGTTGTGATGCATTTGCACAATATCCAAACATGATAATCCGGTCGCGGCGCTGATAATCGTTTTCGGTGCCCGTACCGGTCTTGCCCAGTTTTGCACATTTTCCGGGGTTGCCACTCTGGAACCACAGACGAACTCGTTTGATATGAATACTGGCCTGGTTATAGCTGTGAGACTGATTGTACTTTTCCAGCACCCCATCGGATAGTTCCAGTTTGCCAGATTTCTGATAAAATTCGGCCAGCAGGATCGTCAAGTTAAAACGGACCTCGTAGTCGATCTCTTTTCGAGAAAGAACCTGATTCACCTCCCTTAAAAAAGAGGTATAGTCTTTATAATAATAGCTGCTAAGTGCGATATTATAGAGAACGAGGCTTTTAAGCGTCGGTTCTTCGGTTAAGTTCAATGCCCGGTAAAACTGATTTTTGCTTTCCTGATAGCGTTGCAGATTGAAATAAGCATCCCCGAGAGTCAGATAGTAGAAACGCCGTTTCTGAGGGTCGGTTGTCTTTCCTAGCCGGCTGGTCACATCAGTGATAATTCGATCATACTCCAGGTTGGCGGTCCACACTTCAAGGCGCAGTTCGATCAACGAATCACTGTCTTGGGTTATCGGTTCTATCGTCTTTTTTGCCTCTTCGAACTGTCGCATGGCCAAAAGGGATTTTACTTCATAGACAATCAACAGGGTAGATCGGTGCTCTGGATGTTCCCTGACGAGCTTGATCACCTCACTATACTGTTGCTGGTCATAGTATATAATGGCAACCAGCTCCAAGGCATCCTGTTTTCTATCGGAATGCCAGATGTCTAAAAAAACTTTTCTGGCAGCATCATTCTTGTTTAGTCTCAGAAGTGAACCCCCTTCCATCATCTTCAGCTCCACCTGTTGCTTCCGGTCTAATGATCCGATATGAATCAGTTTGAGGGAGTTCAGGGTTTCTTCTGGCTTAGACTGCTGATATTGTGCATAACTCAAATGATATCTGAGTTGATCAGCCCGTGTGCCATTTATACTGCGTAACAGCGTATTAAAGTCCGCTTCTGCCGATGAATATTGACCCAGCCTCAGGTGGGTCAGGCCGAGATTATACTGGGCAATCCAGTAGTCCGAATTGCTGCTGTCGACTGACAGGGCACGAATAAAAGCGTCCTTTGCTTCAGGGTACTGACCTTGAGTGAAAAACAGGTTCCCATCCAGAATCGCTACATGAAACTTCATTTCGGGGAAATCGAAGTTCTGCTGCGCTACCTGGTTGAAAAGCGCAGGGTGGTCTGTGGGGTTTTTCAGGTGGGTTCTCACCAAAAATGATGCATAGGTGTGGAAAAGGGAAGTATCCTTTAGACCGTCCAGCAGGGGTTTAACTTGCGACCACTGTTGTAATTGTACCCGACAGGCCAGCCGCAGATAAACAAATTCATCTGCGAAATCACTGAAATAAACACTGTTCAGCTCTTGCAGCGTATTGAGTGCGGCTTCGTATGCTCCGGTGATATAATACAACCAGGCGATACGCCGATCCATAGCGAATTGATAGGCCGGATGGGCGTTATAGGAACGGGCTCTGAGATATTTTTTCAGGCTGGATAGGTAGTGCCCTTGGCTATAGTCGATGAGAGCGGCAAGCTCGATCGTTTTATAATATTGTTTTGTATATGCAATCGATCTTTTCTGGATATCGTTGGACAGTTTTTCCGCTTCATTCCAGTATCCCAGTTGAACCAGACAAATGAGCTGCACGTAGCTCTGCTTCAAGTCAAATTGCGATTCAGGTATTCGGGCTCGCATGGCTTCGCCTAATTCAGCGCCCTTTTCGTACTGTTTTTGCTCCAGGTATACAACAGACTTCAAATAATATGCTTCCTTAACGAGGTTGGTGTCGTCGGACAGTAGCAGTTGATTTGTCAGGCGGTTGGTCTCTTCCCAATGACCATCCTTGAATTTAATCCAGGCAAGGTAGAGAACCGCAGGTTCGCTGAATTGAGACGGTTGTTTCAGAAGTGGCAACAATTCGGATTCTGCGTGATCGAGCATATTTCGTCGATAAAAGTAGATGCCATTGTTAAGCCGTCCGTCATTGCCACGAAATAGCCGGGATAGTGATGGTGAAAATTCTGTCAACCAGTTGGTTGGAGTGTTTTGCGGAAAATCGTCCGGTAAAGAAGCGACTGAAAACGAAAAATCGGGCAGATAGGGTTCCTGGATTTTGCCTGGGGTGCCCAGTTCAGTATGGTGTTCCTTGATAACAGGGGCTTTGACTTTTTCTTGAAACAAAGAACGCAGAATGACATTGTGGGGCTTCAAATCCCCTTCTGCAGATTTACCATTCTCGGGGAAAAAAAATGCAAGAAAGATTATAACGAGTATTTGACTGGCTGTTTTTATCATGGGACGGAGTGGAAAGATAGTGGGCTGGTATTTTAGTTCTCGCTCAAATTGATGCTTAGCCGTTAATTTACGTGAAGAGATGATAGTTGTAAACGGGAAGTTGGTTTGATGAATCAGTTGCAGCCCTGTTTCAAGAGGTTGTCCGCTCAGTCTGCTTTGCCGCATGAGTAGGGATCGATTTGGATATCCCTGCCTATAGCCGTTTTTGTTTGAATATTGTACCATTTATCATTATCTCTTGATTCATTTTTTCCACAGGTACTCTAGCCAGGGATGAAACATGCGCCTAAATCCCAGATAAATCGTTCTCCGACACGATTTTCAGCTAGATGGAATGTTATGACGGGCAGGCAAAGCCGATGCAAAAAATCTCTGCAGGGCAATCGGATTCAGCTTGATTCGTTCTTCATCCACATTTTTGATCAATCCTGGTGGCTGTTAACCTGATGGATGTAATTAACATAGGACGTTATTGACGGAATAAGTCAGGGTTTTTAAATTATCCGGTCCTCTCTAGTGTGATTGAGAACAGGATTTCTATCGTAGCGATCGCGTATCGCTGGTTGCGAATCACCCACATTATAGACAAATGAATGAGAATTTCTGATACGATTACCTATGATGGATCCAGGCAGATTTTGATTGCGGGAAACTGCATACTGGAAACCAAAGCCATCGCATTTAAAACGGTTGAATTTCTGAAGAAACTGGCTGAGAAACTGGATGTCGATTTTATTTTTAAAGCCAGTTATAAAAAAGATAATCGATCGTCCGAAAAATATTTTTCAGGTTTACCCCTGCCGGATGCACTAAAGATTTTCAGTGAAATCAAGAAAGCGTTTAATGTCCCGATTATTTCAGATGTTCACTATCCGACGGAACTCACTGAAGGTGTGGCCGACGTATTTGACGTTCTGCAGGTGCCGGCCTATCTTGCAATGCAGACTGAATTGGTCCTCAGTCTGGCAAAAACAGGGAAACCGGTGAATATAAAAAAGGCGCAGTTCCTCCATCCGCAGGATATGGAAAAAGTCTGCAAAAAAATAGAATCGGTTGGGAATCGGTCCATTATTTTGACAGAACGTGGGACCTGCTTCGGTTATCGGGATCTTGTTGTGGATACCCGATCTTTTCAGATTATGAAATCATTAGGCTATCCGGTGATTTTTGATGCGGGTCATTCGATTCGAAAATATGGCATTCCCAGCAGCGATCCTGCCGGTGGAACCAAACAGTTCCTCCCAACACTCATGTCTGCATGCGCGGCGACCAATATTGACGGACTGTTTATTGAGGTTCATCCGGACCCAAAAAACGCCCTTTGTGACGCTGCCAGTCAACTGAATTTTGATGATGCGACGCATTTGATTTCACGTTACTTTAAGATTGCAAAATTTGTGAAGCAGCTCGACGACTAATCACGTGAGCATATTAATGTCTTGGTACCAGGGGGATCGGTAACCAGCTAAACACTAGTGTTTTGTATAACAGATTGAATATGATCAATACGATAGGCATCATCGGTGGAACCGGCCAGATGGGGTCGATGTTCAAGCGAGAATTTAAACGGCTTGGAAAAGAAGTCCTGATTTCGGATCTTGAATCGGTTTCAGCGGAAAAGAGTATTGTTGCCAAGAGTGATCTGTTGATTGTCAGTGTCCCGATCGATGAATCGTCGAAGGTAGTCAACCGTATCAGGCCCTGGCTTAATGAAAATCAGCTCCTGTCTGATTTCTGCTCGGTAAAGACCAAGATCATTCCCTCGATGCTTGAGACGGAGGCTGCCATTATTTCGGTTCATCCCATGTTTGGCGCCATGGTGGATATTTCGAAGCAGAATATCATTCTGCTGCCGGTTCGGCAGAAAAAGTTTCTGGCAAAGTATCAACGGATCTATGAGAGTCTGGGACTGAATGTTGTCATTATGGACGATTGGAAGAAACATGATGTCTCCATGAGCTTTATCCAGGGACTGATGCACTTTTTCCATATTGTGTTCACCCAGACATTGAAATCCAAGCACGTTGATCTCGAAACCTTGCTTTCAATCTGCAGTCCGGTTTATCAGGCGAATTTTGCATTCACCTGTCGGATCTTGCAAAGGGATCCCCATCTATACACCCACATCCTGATGGACAATCCTGAGAATCTCAACATTCTGAAGAGTTTTATCGATCAGGCTCAGGAAAGTCTGAAATTGATACAGAAAAAGGATGAAAAAACTTTTATGGAAAATTTCGTCTCTTATCGTGATTACCTGGGAAATTTCGGGAAAATTTTCAGCGATCAGAGTGACTTTTTGATTGAAAAAATTAAGGAGTACTCTCCCTCCTGATCCGCTGCTCCTACTCCTTCGCCTCTGAGTTCTTCCTGTCGGAACCTTGCCTCAGGTCTTTGCGTTCTGAATTCAAAGACTGTCAAATCTCTTGCCAATCGCTTTGCTCCCTGTTAATAGTGCTCTAATCTCTTATTTTCAGATCTGAAATTATGATAAACATTTTCCGATGGGGAAATTATGAAGATGGTACAGGCAGGTTTGAGTTTAATTGAGATTATGATCACGTTGGTCATTGTTGCTGTCATTGCCGGTTTGGCCTATCCCCGGTACCAGAAAATGGTGTCCAGATCCAAGCAGACGGAGGCCAAAACGATTCTGCAGGCCATTTATGTCGCCCAGGATCTTTATAAGACGGCTAACGGTATGTATTGTGACAATTTGGAAATGCTGGATATTCAGATTCCCCCGGATGCGAAATACACCTACTCCTCCAAAACCGGAGATCAGGGGAATTCATTTACAGCAAAGGCAGTTGCGAATATTGATAGTGATCCGGTTCTGGATGAATGGCAGATTGACCATAATCACCAACTGGTAAATCCGGTCAATGATGTGATTGAATAGGGGATTTGTGAAATTTCATTTCGGAGAAACAGATTTTGTGCGTGCGATGGCAACCGGATGGTGTTTCTTCCTGGACAGTCGCCTTTTTCTGTTGAAAAGAGATGCAAACCGATCCCTGCCACCCTCGAACGCCGAATATAGAACCGGAACGACGATTAAGGTCAAAACGGTGGCCACACCCAGTCCATAAATAACCCCCAGTGCCATTGGCAACCACATCTGCCCGGATTCAGAACCAAAAACAATAATCTGCGAGCGGGAGAAATTGATGTCCAGACCGAGCGTCACCGGTAACAATGCCAGTATTGTTGTCATTGCCGTCAAAAAAACCGGTCTGAGGCGCAGCATTCCCCCCAGAACAATCGCCTTATGTCTAGGCATTCCGCTTTCCTGAAGTTGTCTGATGTAGTCGATCAATACAATAGCGTTATTTACGACGACACCGGCCAGAGAAATGATGCCGATTCCGCCCATAATAATGCTGATCGGGCTTCGATGGATAATCATCCCCAGAAAAACGCCCATGAACGAGAGAAATACTGAGGTGATGATGATGAAAGGCAGCGCCAGTGAATTGAACTGTGTGACAAGAATCAAAAAAATCAGGAAAACCGCAACCATAAAAGCCCTGGGAAGATACTCCTGCATTTCCTTCTGGGATTCGTTTTCACCAGAATAGATAAGGCTATAGCCCGGAGGCGGTTTAAAACCCTGAAGCTGTTTCTGCACCCTTTGCAGAACAACGGCTCCGGATACACCCTCTGCATCGCCGGAAACGGTAATGACTCTTTTTGTACCAATATGTCGGATAGAACCCAGTGCGACAGAATTTTTGATACTTGCCAGTTCACTTAAGGAGACTGACTCTCCCATTGGTGTTCGGATATACAGGTTCCTTATATCGTTTATTGATTTTCGATGGTCCTTGTTCAGCCTCACGATGATATCGTACTCATCCTTTCCGGAACGATAGGTCGAGACATCCTTTCCGTTGATCGCAGTACGAATGATGCTTGCCACCTCAGCTGTTCTGAGCCCCAGTCGGGCGGTTTTTTCCCGGTCTACAACAACTTTAATTTCCGCTCGGTTTGCGGAAAAGTTGTCCACCAGATTAACAAGTCCAGGCACGTTTTTGATCCTTTTCTGAACATCCAGTGATATGGATTTCAGTGTAATCAGGTCTTCTCCCGCTATCTCTATGTTTACGGGTTTTCCGGTAGGCGGGCCATGCTCGGCTTTGGTGATTCGATAGGTCGCCCCGGTAAATCCTTGCAGCGTCTCCCTGATCTGGGCAATTATAGTCGAAGGCAGCATGGTTCGCTCTTCCCAGTTTGGAAAGGATGCTGCAATGTGACTTAAATGGGTTGTATTGCCAGTCGAAGACAAATTGCCTCTCGCCTGGCCGATATTGGATACGATGGAATCTGTTCTGCTGTGATAGGGCTCCAGAATTCTTTCAATATCGCGGACCATTCGATCCGAGTTTTCCAGAGAGGTGCCGAACGGGGCATCGATATGAATGACCGCCTGCTCAGGCTCAGAAGTGGGAAAGAACTCAATACCGGCGGCAGGAAAAATAAACTTAAAATACGAGACAATGATGATCATCCACAGCAGAAGGATCATGATAATAATCCAGAGCCGATGTTGAAGGGACCAGTTCAGTATCCACCGATAGACTCTCAGAATCCGACTGCTCTGTGCGATATTGATCTCATCGTTAGCCTTGATTTGTTTTGGGTTGCGCATGACTGTCGCGCAAAGAACTGGGTTGATTACCAACCCGACAAAAAGAGACGCGGTCAGCGTAATGATCAGTGTTTTTGGCATATAGCTCATGAAATCACCCATAATGCCGGGCATGAACAACAAGGGTGTAAAAGCAGCCAGGGTGGTGAGGGTTGATGTGATCACCGGAATGGCCACTTCGCTGACACCTGTCAAGGCCGCTTTTTTGGGTGGCACTCCGGACTCCAGGTGACGATAGATGTTCTCAACAACCACTATGGCGTTGTCTACCAGCATTCCCAGGGCCATGATCAATCCGAAGAGCACGATCATGTTCAAGGTCATTCCCACTGCCTGGATCATCATGAAACTGATCAACATGGAAAACGGTATTGCGGCTGCCACAAAAAGCGCGTTTCGAAAACCGAGAATCAATAACAGTACAAGCAGAACAGACACAAGACCGGAGTAAATGTTGTTTTCCAGATCCTTGACCAGTTTTTTTACATAGTCACTGTGGTCAGAAAGAACGGTAAAGGTAATAAAACCCTCATACTTCTTCTCATATACGGACACTATTTTTTTGATGTTGTCGGTAATCTCCAGCAGGTTCTCGCCTGATCTTTTGGATATGGAGAGCGAGACTGATTCGACACCATAAAACCGGGACCGGGAGGTGACATCCTTGAATCCGAATTTGATCTCAGCGACATCCCGGGTAAATATGGGGACCTGGTTGGGTGCCGTGATCACCATCTTTTCAATATCACTGGGAGCGTTGATTTCTCCGGGAATCCGAATGTTATACTTCAGTGGACCAACCGTTATATCACCGGCTGGAATGTTGGTGTTCTCATAGGCGATTGTATTGGCAACTTGATTGAGATCCAAATGGTAGTACCGCAATTTGTCGGGATCTACATTCACCTGTACCTCTCTTTCAAGTCCTCCGGCTCTTTTAACTTCCAGAATGCCGGGAATAGCCTCAATATCTTCCTTGATCTCTTCTGCGACCTCCTTTAATCGCAATAGTCCGGCCTTGCCGGAAAGGTTTAATGTCAGAATGGGGAAGTCGGCTGTGTTGATTTCTGTGATGATAGCGTCTTCAGCTTCATCCGGTAAATCCTGTTTTACGCGATCAAGCACTTCTCTGACTTCTGTTTTCGCTTCATCGATATCCGTTCCCAGGTAGTACTCCAGGGCGACCATCCCGGCACCTTCGGTCGATGTGGAGGATATTTCCTTCAGCCCATCCACATTCTGCATTTCACTTTCCAGTTTATCGATGATAAGTGACTCAACATCCTCAGGCGAAGAACCTGGATAGGGAACGGTAACGATGAGATAAGGAATTTGAACTTCCGGCGCGGCTTCCCTGGGCAATGTCAAATAGACGCTGAATCCGACAAAAAAGATCAGAAGCATGAGAATGAAAATAGAGGTCGGTCTTTGGATTGCCTGTTTACTTATCCAGAAAGACTTATCAGATTCAGCAATTGGTTTCATTGGCCTTGGTGTTTAGTGAAAATCGATGCAATCCATGAGACCGGGTTTGTTCAATCCTGGTGATCCCTGTTTGATTTTGGTGAATCCTGACTATAGCTATTTCCTTTAGGGGCAATGCTCTCGGGGTTTTTATGATGAGGTTTGTTTTTTGATTTCAACCACCTTGACGGTCTCCTGGTCGGTGATCAGCTGTTGTCCGGTTTCGACAATGTACTGTCCGAATTTCAGCCCTGACAGGATTTGGACCTCATCATCAATGGATATTCCTGTTTTGACGGGCTTTTTAATAGACCTGTTGTCTTTGACAATATAAACGAAACTGCCGGTTTCCTCTTCCTGTATCGTATGACGGGGAATCAGCATTTGACGGTCGATCGACACCGTCTGCATTTTTAAGCGGGTCAGCATACCCGGCAGCAACTCTCTTTTTGGATTCTGGATCTCTACCTCAACCATGAAACTGCGACTCCGCAGGTCTGCTTCCAGCCCGATGGTTTTCACATATCCTGTATAGTGCTTTCCTGCCAGTGCATCCAGCATGACGCTCATCGGTTTTTTGGTTTTTACATAGCGAATTTCTTTTTCAGGAATGTTGACTTCAGCGAGGACGGATGAAATATCGATGATTTCAGCTACCTTTTTCCCGGAACCGATATATTCACCCTTTTCAACAAACTTTGTCGTGATAACGCCATCCAGCGGTGAAATGATCCTGGATTTTTCCAGTTCCAGTTTGGAGATATCAAGACGCACTTTTTTTACATCCAGTTGGTTTTTTAATGATGCTACTTTAGCAAGGGTGGACAGGTTTTTGATATAGAGATTTTTCTCTCTGTTATAGTCCATCAGTGCGAGGGTATAGTTGGATTCGTTTAACTTCTTATCCAGTTGCAACTTCCTTGTATCGAACTTGATGAGAACCTGACCCTTTTTTATGGACTGCCCTATCTGGAATGACGCCTTTTCGATGCTGCCGGCGATCTCGGAACTGATGGTTACGCGGTTCACTGGTTTCAAATGACCGATATAGGTGGCATAGCTGACCAGTTTCCTGGGTGCGAGCTTGAAGACTTCAACCTTGGTAATCTTGTTACGCTCTGCAGACTTGGTATCAGCTGTTTTACCCATGACGAAAACCAGTAAAAGGCAGATAAGAAGACTGGTTCTGAACATCTGGTATGATCCTTTTATCATAAATGTTTTCCTTTTTGTCCGGGTGAAATGGGCATATACTGTAATTTTCAGCAAACAATTCAAAAAAAGGCCATTGTGAAGGCACATTTCATGTCACCCTTTCAAATGGTATGTTGGGAAAATTTTCTCGGTAATCACCAGAAGCGAGAGATAAGCCTTTTCATATTGAATTCGTGCCAGAATTTCATTTTTTCTGGCATCGGTCAGGTCCTGCTGTACTTGAGAGATTCTAAAACTGGTATTATCTCCTAAATTGAACTTTTCAATCTCCTTGCGGAGAAGTTGTTCCATTAATTCAACGGTGTTTTGTGCTAATCGGATACCCTGTGTCGACAATTTAAGATTCCTGAGAATAGCCTGCAACTCGACTTTCAGTTGCGATTTTTGATTCTCAATTTGCAGATTCAGACGAGCCCTTTCGAGAGCTGTTTGATTAATTTTCTGTGGAGTCACTTTATCAAACAGCGGGATCACCCAACTCAACCCGATGTAATAATCATGTAACTTTGTTTCGGATATGCCTCCGAGTGCTTTGCCATAATCCTCTCCATATCCGTTAAGCTGGTACTGGAGATTTAGATCCAGATTGGCGTCAGCTTGATTTTCAGCTTCTTTTCTTGCCAGATCATTCATCCGTTCAGCGGATTTTAGCAATTGAATATCCTGATTGGTCTCGTATACTTTTTCCAGAAGAGCCTTGAAACCAGGAATGTTTTTCCGGATTGTCATCTTTTCTGTTGCCTTATAACCGTAAGGTAGGTCGCTCAGGTTGAGTGCGGCCCTGATTTGGTCTTCGATCTGACTTCTTTTGAAAACCTCCTGAAGTTTGCTTTGTTTGACAGCAGCAAGCCGGCTTTCACTTTGTTTGACTTCGATGATGTCCAGCACACCCATTTTATAACGCGTTCGGGAGTCTTGAAGAAACTGCTCTGCCAATTCGATGGATGAGTCCAGGGTCTGGATATTCTCCTGAACACCTACCAGATCCCAGTAGATATTGGCGACTAAACTCAGCAACTCCAGTTTTGATTTGCGAGACTGCATTTCGGTCTGTGCCAGGGCGATCTCGCTTTTAAATTCCGGTAAGCGATTGATGTCCCCCCAATCCTGAAAAATCGGGATGCTTATCGCAGCGGCCAGATTGTCAATGTATAGCGGATCATCAACGGCAGCCCAGTTCTTGAAGGGGTCCCCTTCCGTCTGAATACTACCAAGACTGGTTTGATTGGCTATCTTTTGATAACTGAGTTTATACGTTATACCGAATGTATTTTTTTTGGCCCAGGTTGCTGAAAGAGCCGTTATATCCGATGCGCTGAAGCTGAGATAGGGAGATGCTGAGAATCCGATATAGGGTGATGCCACCGTCCTGCTGATGCCATAAACGCTGCCTGTAAAATTGGTCCCGGAGGGAGAGACGATGTGCGATACGCCCAAAGAGGTCGTAAATACGGGATTGTAGATTTCTCTGGCGGCGGCCAGTGCTTCTTCGGCAATCTGTCTGTTTATCTCAAGAACATCCGCTACCGTACTTCTTTCTAAAGCCAGGGAAAGAAGGGTCTCCATGCTCACCTCAACAATCATCTCTCCTTTGCTCTCCACCAGTTTAAGCTTTGAGAGCAGTTCGGGGTCAATGTCGATAGCGCTCAATGGAAAGGAGAATGTCGTTATTAAGACTGTCAGGACCCAAAATCGCCTGAGGACCGGACGAGTTCTGATAACACCAAAAAAATCGGTTAACATCCACATCTCGCTGTTATCGGGGTAAAATTTTGTTAAATCGGTCGTGGAGAGCCTTCCCTGTTTTCTGGAAACAGTAAGTTAAGTGTCTACTATCATTCTGAAATAATACACTGGCGGCCAGACTGACCATTGTGACAGCACAAATCCGTTCACAAGATGTTGCTCGAAACCATTAACCTAAAATAATTTCTTTGATCAAGCAAGTTTAAGCGCGGAGCGATATTTATTTTTGAAGAAGCATTGTGAGGACCTTGAAACCATTTTTTTAAACCTGCATCAAAAGACAGGTTTTGTTTTATTCGTTGCAGTTTTTGAGCTGGCTCATATAATCTGTCTCTTTAACACATATAGAATAAAAGGTTACATCTGCAGGATTTGATAAAAGACTTGTCACTCGCAGGTTCTGAAAATCAATCGCATCCAAGTCCCTGATCTACACCAGAGACTGGCATCGCCGATATGCGAGAATGGAGTGGTTTGAAAAGAGTTACTGCCATTCAGTTCTGTTTTCCTGTCTATCCAAACGAATCTATATTTCCAGCTCTAAAACGAAAAACCAGTATAAGACATCAATGTCAATCGAGTCAGAAATTAAACAGGAAGTTTCCAGACGAAGAACATTTGCCATCATCAGCCATCCTGATGCCGGTAAAACCACAATAACAGAAAAGATCCTGTTGTTTGGGGGGGCTATCAATATGGCTGGAACCGTCAAAGCGCGCAAATCAAAAAAATTTGCAACTTCAGATTGGATGGAAATCGAGAAGCAACGGGGAATCAGTGTCACGTCCTCTGTGATGAAGTTCGCTTACCAGAATTATGAGATCAGTCTGCTGGACACCCCTGGACACCAGGATTTTTCTGAAGATACATATCGCGTTTTGACCGCGGTGGACAGCGCCTTGATGTTGATTGATGGTGCTAAAGGGGTGGAGGCTCAGACAAAGAAGCTGCTGGACGTCTGCCGGATGCGGAACACACCGGTAATGACGTTCATGAACAAGTTTGACAGGGAGTGTCGAAATCCGTTCGACCTTTTGGATGAAGTTGAGAGCGACTTAAAAATTCAATGCAGTCCCTTGACATGGCCGATAGGCATGGGACGGGAATTTAAGGGGGTTTATGATCTAGGCTCAAAATCCATTCGCATTTATCAACCCGGGACTAAGCAACGAGAATTTGAAACGGTTAAGATCGAATATCCCGATGATCCAAAACTGGACAAAATCGTCGGTACCATGCACGCGGACCAGTTGAGGGAGGATCTGGAACTTTTGGAGGGTGCAGGCACACCATTTACTAAAGAGGCATATTTGTCAGGGGCTATCACACCGGTTTTTTTCGGTTCAGCGCTGAACAGTTTTGGCGTCGATGAGTTTCTCAGTAGTTTTTTAACCTACTCACCGGTTCCGAAACCCAGAGAAGCCACCGAACGGACGGTGGAGCCCACTGAAGTCAACCTGACTGGATTTATTTTTAAAATTCAGGCCAATATGGATCCTGCTCACAGGGATCGCATTGCTTTTATGCGCATTTGTTCCGGTAAATTTACCCGGGGGATGAAGATATATCATACCCGTCTGCAACGCATGATCAAGTTGAACAGCACGGTGACCTTCATGGCCAAGGAGCGGGAGATTATGGAGGAGGGGTATGCGGGTGATATTCTGGGGCTGTATGATCCAGGTATTTTTAAGATCGGCGACAGTTTCAGCATGGGTGAACAATTGAATTTTCTGGGCATCCCGCATTTTTCCCCCGAAAATTTTATGCGAGTGCGATTGGCGGACCCCTTAAAAGGCAAACAGCTGGAAAAAGGGCTGGTTCAACTCACCGAGGAGGGAGCAACGCAGGTCTTTAAATCAGTTGCCAGTAATGATCACATTCTCGGGGTTGTTGGTTCGCTGCAGTTCGAAGTGATCAAGTTTCGACTTCTTCATGAATATAATGTGGAAGGTGTTTTCGAAGGTGTCCCCTACACATGTGCCAGATGGTATCACAGCCAGGATGAAGCGGTACTGAAACGATTTGAAGAACGATATATTGGCCAGATCGCGACGGATGTGAATTATAAAAAAATCTTTCTCTGTAGTTCAACCTGGGATCTGGACTATGCATCGAAGAAATTTGAAGGAATCGCATTTTTCCAGAATTCTGACCATATTCCCGTATAGGTGATGTCAAGACGACCGTGTTTTGGGACTCGGATTGTTAATCATAACCCGCTGAACAGTAACAGCGGTCTTTCCTTAGGAGCAGGATGTTAAAAATCTTAAAGTTAAATCAGATTTCCGCCGCTGGTTTGAAGCGATTTTCAGCCGATAAATACGCTATTGCAGGTGAATTGGACTCTCCGGATGCTATTCTGGTGAGAAGTACCCCGATCAAGCCTGATGATCTTCCGTCAACGGTGAGAGCGATAGCGAGGGCAGGGGCCGGTGTAGATAAAATCTGTGTCGATGATTGCACGGTGAGAGGCATCCCCGTCTTCAATACCCCGGGGGCCAATGCTAATTCGGTTAAGGAGTTGATCATGCTTGCCTTGCTGCTCTCCTCGCGTGGTGTAATTCGTGGGATTCGGTTTCTGGATGAACTGGCAAAGACAACCAATGATCCGGAGGTTGTCACGAAGACAGTGGAGAAGGAGAAAAAACGGTTCGCAGGAAGTGAAATTATTGGGAATACGCTCGGGATTGTCGGCTTGGGGGCTATCGGATCCATTGTGGCCGAAATGGCAATAGGAATGGGCATGGAGGTATTGGGGTTCGATCCCGGACTCTCTGTTGATCAGGCCTGGCGTCTGTCCAACAAAGTAAAACGGTGTAAGGATCTTCCCACGCTTCTAGCAAAATCGGATTTTATTACCCTGCACCTTCCCATGCTGGAATCGACCCGATACATGATTAACAGTGAATCCCTGAAAAACGTCAAAAAGGGAGCCCGGTTGCTCAACTTTTCCAGGGAAAAGATTGTCGATCCCTTTGCGGTTGTTGAAGCCCTTGATAAAGGGAAACTTTCCAAATTTATCACAGATTTTCCACATCCGGTTCTGATGGGGCGGGAAGACATTATTCTCATGCCGCACATTGGAGCAAGCACAAAAGAAGCGGAAGATAACTGTGCAATTATGGCGGCGGATCAATTGATTGATTTTCTGGAAAATGGAAACATCAAGAACTCTGTCAACTTCCCGAATCTGGAAATGGAACGAACCGGAGTCTGTCGGCTTGCCTTTTCCAATATGAATGTGCCCAATATGTTGGGCCAGGTATTGCCGATACTGGCATCCCATAATATCAATGTACTGGATATGCTGAATCGGAGTCGCGGCAGTATTGCATATACGTTGCTGGATGTCGATACCGTGGTTTCAGCTGAGATTATTGAGATGATAAAAGCCATAGACGGTATATATGCAGTTCGTACGCATTGATCTTGTATTTTTGACTATGATTGTGGGGGTCTGATCCCGGTTCACTGGGCAATACTATCCGTATGTCCGGGGGCAGACCTGACAATGCATGAGAGTTCCCGCTGTTTTCCATAAAAGGAGCAGTGGTGCGCGTAATTCACAAATAGACAATAGGGAAACACTATGAAACAACCCATTTATTATTTTGGTGCAGGTCCGGCCAAACTGCCCTATCCTGTATTGGAGCAGATCCAGGCGGAGTTTCTGGATTTCAGGAACATGGGGTCATCCATTATTGAGATCAGCCATCGCTCCAAGCAGTTTGATGATCTGCTTTGCGAGACAGATGACCTGTTTGCCGAATTGGTTTCTCTACCTCCAAACTACAAGGTGTTGTATGTTCATGGGGGCGCTTCCATGCAGTTTTCTGCGGTTCCCATGAATCTCTTGCCGCGCAAACCTTCCCAGAAAGCGCTTTACTTTGAAACCGGTAATTTTGCAAGACTTGCGAAAGAAGAGGCTGAAAAATACGGGGATATTGTGACCATCGCCAGCAGTGCAGGAACCAACTATGATCGCATTCCCGATTTCAACCGGACTGATCTGGATGCTGATGCCTCTTATGTTTATTTGACCAGCAACAATACCATATTTGGTACTCGATGGCATGCATTTCCAGATACCGGGGACATTCCGCTGGTTATTGATGCAACTTCCGAAATATTGTCGAGGGTAATGGATTTTTCAAAATTCGGACTGATATTTGCCGGTGTACAAAAGAACCTCGGCCCTGCTGGAATGGCAGTCGTTGTTATTCGTGAGGATTTACTGGGCCATGCAATGAAAACAACGCCCAAATTACTCAATTATGACATCTATAATAAAAAACACTCTTTGGCCAATACCAATAACACTTTTGCTATCTATGTGATTAATCTGGTCCTGAAGTGGTTAAAAAATGAGGGTGGCGTTGCTGCGATTGAAAAGGTGAATGAAGCAAAAGCCGCTCGGCTGTATGCGTTGCTGGATAAAACGGACTTCTATACGGGGCATGCGCAAGTAGCCCATCGTTCCACGATGAATGTGACGTTCAATTTGCCGTCTGCTGAATTGTTGGACCGATTTCTGAGTCAATCCTCTGAAAACGGGTTGACGGCCTTGAAAGGTCACCGATCTGTTGGGGGAGCGAGGGCTTCCATTTATAATGCCATGCCCATGGAAGGCGTTGCTGCGTTGGTTGAATTTATGCAGGAATTTGAACGGCAAAATGGCTGATACTCAAAATAAAAAGACTGAATGTATCTATTCAGTTTGATTTCCGCTCAGCCTTGAAGGTATTGTGTTTCAAGAATCCTGGAAGCCATGGATGGCTTCCAGGAGATCCAGGAGGATTCATGCGTTTCTTGAAACATAATACCTTTGGGGCGTATATCAGGTGAATAGTTACGACTGAATAAGGAAATTATTTGTAACCAAAATTGAGAAAAAGGATGAAAAAGCCGGTCGTTATCGGGTGTGGAAACATGGGTTCTGCTATTATCGATGCGTTGCTGAAACAGAACATGTTTACGGTAGGAGACTTCACGATTGTTGAAAAACAGGAGAATGCTTTTACACAGAAGTTCCTGAAAGAAAAAGCCACTATTCTGGACCGGCTGGATAGATTGCCGGACGATCTGGAACTGGTGATCCTGGCTGTTAAACCCCAGGATTCAAAGACAGTTTTGACCGAGATTGCGCCGAAAACAAATCAAAAGACAATGGTACTCTCGATTATGGCAGGAATTTCTATTGCCGCAATGGAATCTCGGTTGCCCCGGGCTCAAATTATTCGTTGTATGCCCAACACACCCTGTTCGATTCATCAGGGGATGACTGTCTATTGTGGTAACAGCCAGGTCTCAGCGACATTCTTTCAATTGGCACAACAAATTCTGGGTGCCATGGGGAAAGCATTTCAGGTGACTGATGAAATCATGATCGATGCTGCTACAGCAATATCCGGAAGTGGCCCCGCGTATGTTTTTTTCCTTGCAGAGGCATTGAAAGAGGGGGCCTCAAGGTTGGGATTTAACGATGACCAGTCTGATATGCTGGCTACTCAGACTTTATTGGGCGCGGCCATGCTGTTGGATCAATCTCCCGAATCACCCGGTGAGCTTTGTCGTCGGGTGACGTCACCGGGAGGAACAACAGCGGCGGCGTTAAATCGTTTTGCTGAGAGTGGTTTAAAGGAAGAACTGATTAAGGGATTTAAAGCCGCTTTTCAACGGTCATTGGAACTGGGTCAAAAGTGAGATCCGGTTTTTGGTCCGATAATTTGCCTGTTCGGGGTCACTGCTTCTGCAACCGTTGCACATATGCAATAATCCCTTGTGCGTTCAACCGGTTATCGAATTCAAGGTTTTTGATATCGATTGCATCAATGGAAATCTTCTCCTTTTCAAGATAAGCCACGGTATGATCCTGGATATAATTGGTCAGTTGATCAAGAGACCGATTTTTTCGATAATAGTCAACACAGGCTTCACTGAAAAATGGAATCCACTTTTGAGTGGCTTTGAGAATATCAACTACCTGATCCGCTTTACCATAGTGCGTATAATAGAGGTGGTGCGGGTGCAGAGAGATCATTAAATCGTAGGAAGCTTGCATCTCCTCTGGATCGAATTGTGTCGGCGCCGTGTTTGGGAAACTGATTGCACACCCGGTTCGACTGTGGATCCGATCATGAAAAACGCCAGCAATGTCCCCTGTAAATATACCCTTACTTTCAGAGTCAAACGCAATAATATGATGCCTTGCATGTCCAAAGGCCTCATAAAACTGAAGCTGTCTTCCATTGCCAAGATCAAAGGTTTCACCGTCTGATACTGTCTGTATCCGTTCCTCTGCTATCGGCAGGATCGGATTAAAAAGTCTGTCAAATGACTCCTGATACACCTGTCTTGCGCCGGCGATGAGTCTATTCGGATCGCTGAGATGTCCCTTTCCTTTTGGATGGACCATCAAGATCGCATTGGCACACTGTTGCATTAACAGGCCGGCACCACCTGCATGATCCAGATGAATATGGGTTACAATGATGGCATCGATGGATGCAGGGGATATTTCCAGGACTTTTAATGTTGACAGGATCGTTTTGTTCGAGGGAGAGGCGCCTGTTTCGATGATAACATTTTTAGGCCCGCGAATCAGATACCCGGCGGCTCTGTTTTGAATGTCACCTGGGATCAATGCCAGTTGAAAAATATTGTTTTCCAGTGATGTATATGAATTTGTCATGATAAAGGCACAAGTTTGACTGCGAGTGTTTACCTGCTGGATGAAATAGCATTGAAATTGAGGAGTTTATACAAAAATACCGTTTATGACAAAGATTGGTCAACAGTTAGTAGAGCTGTTCATCCGTTTTCTTGGGGTTGCATGATGGTGGGGGTTGCTCTAGAATTTCTGGAAGTCGAACGGCGTTTTTCCGACAAACCAACATGCCCCGAGGCGGGGCACAATGAAGCATGAGAATAGGTCTCTGTAACCATCCGTGTCTGGTACAAACCTTTTTCAGACGGAGACTTGTATAAAGATGAACTAGCACTCATCTCGTTGAAATCCCAATACTTGGACTCTTCAAAGCTGCAAGTTCCGATTCTCACCTCAGACAGTGGGGATTTCGGGTGCTCAATGGCGTTCAGATCATCTAAGAAACTCGTCTAATCATCTGAAACAGATTCAAACCAGACCCTCTGTCAGGATTGTTATGTGATATTCTCATACAAAACCACCATGCGCTGTCGGGAAAAACGATGGATGAAAATAAATTGGGGGACATGTACTTGTTACATTTACGCTGATTTTTATGCAAAATATCAACCATTTCAGACCGGGTTCATCTCAGGTTTGCTGGGGATGAGGCTTTGACAATTCAGTCATGAGTGAGACATAGAATGAATAGTTATCCAGCTAGGTTTTGGCATCGAAATCCAGATGGCAGGATCCAGTGTGATCTTTGTCCGAGAGAGTGTAAGCTGAAAGAGGGACAACGGGGGTTGTGTTTTGTCCGGCAGCATGTTTGCGATCAGCTTATTTTGACGACCTACAACAGAAGCAGTGGATTCTGTATCGATCCTGTTGAAAAGAAGCCCCTGAATCATTTTCTGCCTGGGACCCCGATTTTGTCGTTTGGTACTGCCGGATGTAACCTGACCTGCAAATTCTGCCAGAATTGGGATATCAGCCGGTCAAAAGAGTTTGAACGGTTGACTGAGAAAGCCAGTCCTAGAAAAATTGCAGCGGCGGCTTCACTGCATCAATGTGACAGTGTGGCATTGACCTACAATGAGCCAGTGATTTTTCTGGAGTACGGGAAGGATGTGGCCGATGCTTGTCATGAGCTCGGGCTGCAGGTGGTGGCGGTTACGAATGGCTATATTCATAAAAAGGCCCGGGAAGCCTTTTTTTCCTTTCTTGATGCTGCAAATGTGGATTTGAAAGCCTTTACCGAATCGTTTTACAAAACACTGACCGGCGGTGATCTAAAAACGGTTTTGGATACACTGTCTTATATTCGCAAGAAAACGGATATCTGGCTGGAAATAACAACCCTTGTCATACCGGGTGAGAATGACAGCGACAAAGAAATTGAGCAAATGGTGAACTGGATACTCAATGAGCTTGGGCCTGAAACCCCACTTCACTTCTCGGCATTTCATCCGGACTATAAAATGACTGAAAAACAAACCACTTCTTTATCATCCCTGATCAGGGTCAGGGATATTGCCAGGGAGAAAGGGATGTATCATGTTTATACCGGAAACGTGGCTTATACACCAGGTGATACGACCTTTTGCCATAACTGCAACAAGCCGTTAATCGAAAGAAAGTGGTACGAGATTTCAAAGTATCAGCTGACAGAGTCTGGATGCTGTAAATACTGTGGTACACCACTGGCCGGAAGGTTTGGCCGGAAAGCGGGTGATTGGGGGGCTACAAGAAAACCCATCCGGTTATGACGAGTCTCGCCTTTTAAAGACACCAAATACTGCAACATTTTCTTTTACCCGTTATATATCTTTATTCGAGTCATGCATCCTGTTGAAGGGAATAATCGATGGATCAATTTATCGTTCAAGGCGGAAACAGATTAAAAGGTGAGATACTGCCATCCGGAAACAAAAACGAAGCCCTGCCGGCTATGGCAGCTGTTCTGCTCAGTGAAAAGCCGTTGACATTGCACAACCTGCCCAAAATCGGTGATATCAGCAGCATGAAAAAGATACTGGAAGGTCTGGGAACCCGGGTCAGTCAAATTGGAGAAAATTCATTTCAATTTGATGCTTCCCATTTGGTCTCGTATGAACCGGACCGTGAACTCTCAGAATCGATCAGAGGCTCCTTTCTTCTGGTCTCCCCATTGCTACACCGATTTAAAAAAGCAAAAATTTACATTCCCGGTGGAGACTCAATCGGACGGCGCAGACTGGATACGCACATCATGGCTCTCAAGTCGCTGGGGGCTAAAATCACTCAAACATCCGATAGCTTTCTTATAGAAGTCAGTGCCTTGAGAGGTGCTCATATTTTGCTGGATGAGGCCAGTGTCATGGCCACCGAGAATGTGATTATCGCCGCGGTGTTGGCCGAAGGCGAAACTACCATTTACAACGCTGCCTGTGAACCGCATGTTCAGGGGCTCTGTAATATGTTAAACATGATGGGGGCTGACATTAAAGGAATCGGTAGCAATCTGCTGACCATCGAGGGGGTTCAATCTCTAAATGGCGGTGAGCATTTCATTCAGGCAGATCATACAGAGGTGGGTTCTCTCATTGGATTAGCAGCGGTCACAAACAGCGAGATAAAGATTTTAAAGCCTGGCGTAAACAATCTCGGTCTGATCATACAGTATTTTGGTCGTTTGGGGGTCCGGCTCGACGTGGAAGGAGAGGATATCATTGTTCCGGGAGATCAGAATCTCATGATCCAGAATGATATTGACCAGTCGATTCCCAAGATTGATGATGCTCCCTGGCCGGGATTTCCGGCTGACCTGACCAGCATCATGACGGTTGTCGCGACCCAGAGTTCGGGAACTATTCTGATTTTTGAAAAGATGTTTGAAAGTCGTCTGTTCTGGGTGGATGGGTTGATTCGCATGGGGGCCAAAATTGTATTGTGCGACCCTCATCGGGCCGTTGTCGTTGGACCTTCAAGACTCAAAGGAACGACACTGGCCAGTCCGGATATTCGCGCCGGTATGGCGCTGCTGATAGCGGCTTTGTGTGCGGAAGGTACCAGCAAGATCCAGAATATTCACCAGATCGATCGGGGTTATGCCCGTATCGATGAACGACTGAATGCGCTTGGCGCTGATATTCTAAGGGTGTAATCAATTATGAACGCCACCCCCCGCTTGCCTCGATTCCAGGATAGAAAATATTCAAGCGCCTGCTTATCGAATATCATCACAATAATTAAAAGCCACTGGCTGGGAAGAAAAGAGTATGTTTATAACATTTGAGGGAATTGATGCCAGCGGCAAGACAACCCAGTTGCATCTGCTGGAGAGAGAACTGAAGAAAAGCGGCTTCAGGGTGTTGACCACCCGTCAACCGGGCGGAACCCCCATTGGCCTGTTGATCCGACAGATACTGCTGAATCCGGAGCATGTGCAAATGGTACCGGAAGCTGAAGTACTTTTGTATATGGCAGACCGTGTTCAACATATTAAAGAGGTGATTCTGCCGGCGTTAGCCAGAAATGAGATTGTTCTTTGTGATCGGTACCATGATGCGACGCTGGCTTATCAAGGAGGAGGTCGCCAATTGGATCTTTCCTGGCTGAAACAGCTGGAGGAAAAACAGATCGTCACACCCGATCTGACGTTCTGGTTCGATATCTCTGTTGAACAGTCACAAGAGCGATTGAAGCAGCGCAACCAGGCACAGGATACGGAAAACTGTCGACTGGAAAGTGAAAATACACAGTTTTTCAATCGTGTGAGAAGCGAATATGCCCGATTGTGCCTGGCAGATCAGTCCCGTTTCATTCAGATCGAAGCCCGGGAGGATATTCCCACCATTCATCAGCAACTTCTTAAAATCGTACTTGATCGTATTACTTGAACTATGACTTTCACAAATGTCATTGGGCATGGCTCCATTGCGCAACAGCTGGAATATACGTATCAGCAGGATCGGATCCCGTCGGCCTACCTCTTTATTGGATTGGAGGGAATCGGCAAAAGTACACTGGTGAAAGCCTTTGCTCAGATGATGAACTGTCAGACCCATGATAACTGTCATCGCTGTGATAGTTGTCGAATGTTCGACAATGGCAATCATCCGGATTTTCATGTTATCAAACCAGACGGACAGAGTATTCGGATCAAACAGATCCATGACCTGATCCGTCATCTCGATCTGAAGCCCGCATATGCCGTAAAACGGCTAGTGCTGGTGAAAGAAGCGCACAAGCTGAATCTGGAATCAGCCAATAGTTTTTTGAAGATTCTGGAAGAACCCCCCCTGAACACCTTGATCATCTTAATGACGACGGATGAAAATCTTTTGCTTGAGACGATCAATTCCCGTTGTCAAAAGATCTATTTTTCGCCGTTGACATCAGAAGACCTTCGAATCTTACTGGATAGGAATTATCAACTGGATCCGGCCACGCTGGATTTTGTCCTGAGCTATGCCCAGGGCCGAATCCGGAAAGGATTCATAGAAAAGGCAACAATCCTGGCAAACATGAGAATCCAAGTCCTGCACATGCTCAAAACCCTTAAAACAGAAAAACTATATGATTACAGTCTGTTGATCGATCAATGGGTCAAGCAGAATTTACATCCTTTTTTTCTTGAATTTTGCATGGCCTGGCTGCGAGATCTGCTGTCCGTCCGCAGGCAGAGTCCAATGGGCGTGATAAACAGCGATATGATGGATGAACTGGAGGATGTGTCAACCTGCTTTTCAGATGAGATTCTTCAATGGAGTTTCGATCTGGTCGTGGAAACAGAATTGGCCATTCAATCCAATGCTTCTAAAAACCTGGCACTTGAGAGCCTGCTCATCCAAATGAAGCAGATATTCTGGGGAACCCTGGTAGTCTGATTCCAGACTCTTGCTTCACGTTTTAGACAGTTTGTGCTCGCTGACTCTCTGGCAGACGAGGCGCAGCAGATTCAGATCTGTAGTAAAATCGAATCTTTTCCAACGGAACAATATCTTCAATTTCACTGATAAAATCCTCGTTCGCCGCGATTTTTTGATTGAGTTTGAGTCTGACCTGGCAGTTATTCTCTGCGCGTAGCGAAAGGTAGACATCGCATAATCCCGGATTGTTCTGAATAATGCTCTTAACCGCATCCAATCTGTCGAGACGAAAATCCGCCGGTAGATCAATCTGCGCGATTGCGGCGCGTTGCGCCCGAATCTCAGGCAGGGGAGTGATCGTCTGTGCCACGACTTTCAGCGATTCGTCACTGGTGTTGATGTAACCTGTAATAAAAACTGGATCATCAAAAGATTCGGCTTCCAGAATGGTGCGGACCGATGCATATACTTTCGAAAACACCATGACTTCAATAGATCCCCATAGATCCTCGATGGTGAGGATAGCCCATTTTTCGTTGGTCTTTTTGGTCAGACGAACAACCCTTGCAGAAATGACCCCCGATAGATTGATGGTTTCTTTATAATTGAATTTTTTCCCCTCCTCTTTCAAGTCGATGGATCGCGTTATTTTAGCGTAAGAATTGATTTCACCAAAATATGGATTCAGAGGGTGGCCGGATATATAGAATCCGAGAGCCTCCTTTTCAAACTTCAACCGGGTTTTGGATTTCCAGTCCGGTATGTCGGGGAGGATCATTTTTGTTTTTGTTTTTTCAATTTCCGAATCCGAAAGCAGTTCGAAAAACGATGTTTGATTTTTTCGAATCATCGCTTTTTCTGCGCTTGCCAGATTGAGAATATCGTCCAGGCCTTCCAGTATTCTGCGGCGGTTGGGTTCGAGAGAGTCAAAGACCCCGCTTTTAATCAAAGCTTCCAAAACCCTTGTATTAACCTTCGATGTGTCGATCTGCTTGAAAACATCGATCAGGGTTTCAAAACGACTGCTTTGGGCTCGTTCATATAAAATGCTTTCCAGAGCAGCTGCCCCGACGTTTTTTATGGCGTTGAGTCCAAAGCGGATCTTGCCATCATGAGCGGTAAATATCAGATCACTGTCATTAATATCAGGGGGGAGAACCTGAATATTCATCTCCTGGCACTCGCTGATCAATTTAACCACACTATCCGGCTTGTTTCTTTCGATAGTCAGCAAAGCAGCCATAAAATCAACTGGATAATTCGCTTTTAACCAGGCCGTCTGGTAACTGATAAGTGCATAAGCTGCCGAATGGGACTTGTTGAAGCCATAGCCGGCAAATTTATCAATCAGGTCGAAAATATAGTTGGCCAACTCTGCGTTGATGTCGTTTTTCTGACACCCTTCGACAAAGCTCTGACGTTGTTCCTGAAGTACCTCGGGATTTTTTTTACCGATTGCGCGCCTGAGGATGTCGGCACTTCCCAGAGTAAAATTTGCCAGGACCTGCACGGTTCGCATAACCTGCTCCTGGTAAACCATCACACCGTATGTTTCTTTCAGGACAGGTTCCATAAGGAAGTGCGGATAGGTTGTCTGCTGTCGTCCATGTTTTCTCTCCACATAGTCATCAACCATTCCAGAGCCAAGGGGGCCGGGTCGGTATAGTGCCACCAGTGCAATGATATCCTCGAAACAGTCCGGTTTCAGTTTGCGAATCAAAGTCTTCATGCCCTCTGATTCCAGCTGGAATACACCCGTCGTTTCACCGCGGCAGAGCAGTTGAAATGTTTTGATATCGTCCATTGGGATCAGTGCAATCTCCAGAGCCTCATCCGGGGCCCTTTTTTTATTGATCAGTGAGATGGTCTTGTCGATGATTGAGAGGTTTCTTAATCCCAGGAAATCAAACTTGACGGCTCCCTGGGCCTCTGCATATTTCATGGTGTACTGGGATTGTATGCCATCCCCTTTTGTTGGGGTGCAGGTCGGCATAATATCCGAGATAGGTGAATCCATGATGATGACGCCGGCTGCGTGGGTCGACAGGTTGTTGTTGGTTCCTTCCAGAGATAAGGCGATTTTAATGAGTTTCTTTTCGATCTCAGATCCGTTTTCCAGCATTTCCCTTAATTGCGGTTCCTGTTCGAGTACCTTGGGCAGCGTGATTCCGAGGTCGTCAGGTACCAGTTTGGCAATCTTGTCCGCTTCCGCATAGGGGATATCGAGGACACGTGCGACGCCACGGATGGCGCCTTTTGCTTTCAGGGAGCCGATGGCGGAAATCTGGCAGACATTGGCTTCTCCATATTTTTGTTTCACGTAGTCAATGACTTGTTCTCGTCCCTCCACCTCAAAATCGATATCGAAATCCGGCATGCTGACGCGCTCGGGATTTAAAAAGCGTTCAAAAAGCAGGTCATATTTTATGGGATCAATATCGGTGATTTCCAGAGCATATGCGACCAGCGACCCGGCACCCGAACCTCTGCCGGGTCCAACGGGAATGTTGTTCTTTTTCGACCATTTGATAAAATCTGAAACGATCAGAAAGTAGCCGGGATACTCCATCTTATTGATGATGGTAAGTTCATATTCGAGTCGGTTACGATAGATTTCCTGCTGCCGCTGGAATTCCGAGTCTGCCCATGTATATAGTTTTTTCAGGTATTCCAATCGATTACCAAGACCGGCCCTTGCTTGATCGATAAGCTCCTGTTCAAATGATTTGTTCTTTTCAACCGGGTATTCCGGCAGGTAGATTTTTTTTGTAAACAGATCCAGATCACAGCGATCGGCGATTTTTCGGGTATTAGTAATGCACGATTCCGGAAGATTTCTGAAAGCTTCTTGGATTTCTGTCTCGTTTTTTATGTATAACTCATGCGTATCCAGGGTTTTTACATCGGGGTCGGTCACCTTTTTCTGCCATCCCATCAACTGAAGAATATACTGATTTTCAGCATCTGATTTGAATTTATAGTGGCAATCACAAGTTCCAATCAGCGGCAGGTGAAGATCCTCTGCGATTTTCATCAAGTGGGGATTGACTTTTTCCTGACTCTCAAGACCGTTCTCCTGGAGTTCGATATAGTAGCGATCTGGGAAAATATCCGCATACCACTGGGCAGCGTTGTATGCTTCAGTGATTTCATCATTCATAATCCGGTTGGCAACTTCACCCTGAAGACACGCAGACAAGGCGATCAGACCGGTACTGTATTTTTCCAGAATTTCGCGATCAATGCGGGGTTTGCCATAGTACTTCCCTTCGCTGTACCCGATACTGGACATTTTAATGAGATTCTTGTAACCGGCCATATTTTCGCAGAGTAGCACGGTGTGATAGGCATTCGGACCTTGTCTGGGATAGGAGCGCTGAAAACGGTCGATCTTGGCGATATATGCCTCCATCCCGATAATCGGTTTGATCCCGGCTTTTTTCAGGTCATCATGAAATTCTACAGCACCGTGCAGATTTCCGTGATCCGTAATGGCGCATGCATCATAGCCGATCTCTGCAAGATACTTTCCCAGACCTTTAACTTTAATGGCCCCGTCCAGCAGTGAATAGTGGGTATGAAAATGAAGATGCGTAAATTGAGACGGCATGGTAACTCCAGATCCGCGATCAGCAGGAAACGGTTAGATCACTGACGGCCCCGGAAAGTGTGATTGTACCGTGAGAAGCTTTTTGGTTCCCCATGTTACGGTAAACACCTTGTTTGGATCCGAAAGGAATGATAATGATTGAATGAGATACAGAGGTCTTTTCCCATATCATAAGATGAAGCAGAGCAAAAGTCATGGCGATAGTGTCGAAAATGCGATCAAAATTGTGCGAAAGAGCAGGAAAGCTTATCATATGGCTGTGTGTGATGCTAAGCGTTTCGTTACTGAGCGGGATTTCCGGAACCTGCCTTCGGGCTGAAACAACACCGGATATGAAGGCTCTTTTCTCATCCGCACAGGCGAGTTTTGAACAAGGTTTGACATTGCAGGGAGAACAGAAAAGAGAGATGATGATAAAGGCTGCAGGGCAGTTCCAGTCGTTGATCCGGGATCATCATATTGAAAATGGGAATCTCTATTACAATATGGGAAACGCCTATTATGAGGCCGGAGAAATTGGGAAGGCCATTTTAAGCTACCGTCAGGCAGAAAAACTATTGCCTGGCGTTTCTGATCTTCAATACAACCTGAATCAGGCACGAAGCCGATTGAATCTGCCCGAGCCTGCCAAAAGCTGGTGGGAAAACCTCGTGAAAGGATTTTTTTTCTGGCACTACATGATCAAATATGAGCTTCGACGGTCGCTCTTTTTCGCCGTTTTTTCACTCTTCTGGGTCGTACTGGCGGTGATGATCATCAAACGGCACATTTTTCTGAGAGCGGGTTTGATCATACTGATTGGATTGAATATCGCATTTGGCGGGTCATTTCTATTATCCTATCACCAGCTGCATTTCATCCAGGCAGGGGTCGTCATAAAAGAGAACACAATTGCCAGAAAAGGTCCCGGAACCAGTTATGAACCTTTCTACCAGAAGCCGCTGCCGGCAGGGACTGAATTCGTGATCAGCGAAAAACATGAAACCTGGTGGAAGATTAAGCTGCCGGCCGGGGATGAAATGTGGATCCAGGGAAATGATGCTGAGTTGATCTGACTTGCGCTGAAATCAGGACGACCTGTTTTGATAGACGCCTGCGAAATCATATACGGTTTCAAGATAGATGAACTTGATCCATTGGCTGAAAAACTCGTTCCGATGGGAACGCCATCTATTAACTGGGTTTTCCAGGTCAAAGTTTTTTGGAAGGCTGACATCGGATCGTTTCCCGGCAGTATCGCGGAGTGTTTCTTCAATCAGTCTTCCAGAATTGTATTCTGGGTGACCCAGGTGTATGATGAATCGCCTGTCGGTGGTTTCAAAAATCATATAACCAGCTTCCTGGGAGTGTGCCAGCAGGTTGATATTTCCCTTGTCCCGCTCCCGTTCTAATACCTCATCAGAATAACCGGAATGTCGGCTTTGTGGACATCTGAACTTATCGTCAAGGTCTCCTGTGATTGGATGATGGGGATTCAGATTCTGGTTTTCAAAGACTCCAAACAGCTTTTCCTTAAACGATTCTTTGTCAATTCCGAAAGTTTTTGCCAATGCCATACCTCCCCAACAGATCCCCAAGGTGGAGATAATGTTTTTTCGGGCATATCGAATGATACTTTTTATCTCTTCCCAGTATTTGACCTTCTCAAAGTCGAGTTCCTCAACCGGTGCGCCGGTAATAATCAAACCGTCCAGTGGTTTTTCATCGACGGCAGCTTTAAAGGGCACATAAAGCTCGTCAAGGTGCTCTTTACTCGAAGTATTATATTGATGGGTGCTCAGCTTTATCCACACTGGAATAATCTGCAGAATTGACTTTCCGAGTGGATACAACAGGTTGAATTCATAAGTTTGAACATTGGGCATGATGTTCAATATGCCAATTCTGAGGGGACGGATATCCTGTCTGGCCGCTTCTTCACCTGATATGCATTTGATATTGTTGGATTCAAGTGCTTTTTTGGCATGATACTGTGTTGGTGTAATGATGGTCATGGGTCGGTTGGAAAGAAATCGATGCAATATTTGTGAAGGTACCTATTGATTTGATAGTGCGCTGATTTTTCGTTTGGCTGGCAGTGATATACCTACCAGAATAAACAGTCCAGCCAGAATCATTGGAATGCTGAGAAGCTGTCCCATGTTGAGTATCAGGCCAGACTCGAATTCAACTTGATTTTCCTTGAGGAATTCGATTCCGAATCGGGTACTGAATATTAGAATCAGAAACGGCCCGATTAGCAAACCGGGAACTTTGTTAAGATCGAATTTCAGGTAAATAATTATTAATATCAAAAAAATAAAAAAATAGAGGATGGACTCATAAAGCTGGGTCGGATGTCTGGGGATATTGTCAATTCGTTGGAATACGAAACCCCAAGCTGAACCGGTCGGTTTTCCAATGATTTCAGAATTGAAAAGATTCCCCAGACGAATGAAACTGCCACTGAGGGCTACAACAATGCTGCATCGGTCCAGAATCCAGATATAGGATTGCCCCGGTGTTTTCTGAGCATAGATATAAATCGAGATGAAAAGACCAATCCCGGCACCATGACTTGCGAGTCCGCCTTTCCAGATTTTTAAAATTTCCAGAGGGTTAGCGAGGTAATAGGAAGGATTATAGAAAAGGCACTCTCCCAGACGAGCCCCGATTACTGTTCCTAGAAGCATAAAGATTAGAATGCGGTCCAGAGACTCTGGGGGTTTGTTTTCACGTTTGAAAATCCAGGAACCGATGAAACTGCCAACCAAAAAAGAGAGGGCAAATAACAATCCATACCAGCGAGGTGAAAAAAATCCGAAGTTCACTATCTCCGGATCCATATTCCAATGTATGATCATAATCAACAGATGCTTGAATGATTAACAATCGGATATTTCCTGTGATATCCGCAGACCCGAGGGTTCATTTCGGAACAGCATTCAGGGAAATACGGGACAGCGCTGTTTATGAGTCAGAGATGCGATCGTAACTGCCAAAAACCCTGTGTCCGATGTCCAGTTTCTGTAGTTCTTTGAGACAGGTTTTGACCCGGTGGTTATTGATGAGATCAATAAAAAATCGGTACCGCCAGGGGGTGTTTTTCAAAGGTCTGGATTCCAGTCGGCAGAGGTTTATTCCAAAGACATGAAACTCTCTGAGCAGCTCAAATAGCAAAGAGTGACGATCTTCTTTAAATTCAATAAATAACGAGGTTTTATACCTGGAGAAATCAGGTTGGAAATTTTCAGGCTTTTTCTTAATAACGACAAAACGGGTAATATTCTGCTCATAGTCTTGAACACCACTGGCAATCAGCTTTGATTCAAAAACCCTTTCGCTGCTGACCAATGCCTTGGGAATAATGGCGGCAACCGGTTCCTGATCTCGTTCGAGGAATAATTCTCCCGAGTGAATATTGGAATTGGAAAAAACGACATTGGCATCGGGCATGTGCTCAGCCGTGAAAACCATGGTTTGATTAAAGGCTTCAGAGTGACAGAAAAACTGTCGGACTTCGCTGAGCGGTACATGGGAGACCAGGCTGAAATGAATATCGATCTGCAACTCATTGATGATGACAACATCTGAATCCACCAGGCTGTCCTGAGCCTGACCGACCATGCCGGAGGTGGAATTTTCGATGGGAAGAACGCCCAGCACATTTTGATCTTTGACGACCTCCCGGGCAATCTGAGGAATTGTGGTCGTATATTGAATATTTTTGATACTTTTTCCCCCGACCAGACTGGCTGCCTGATTGCTGAATGTTCCTTTGGGGCCGAGAGTGATTATTTTCTTGATAGAAGTTTCAGAAGTCACGGGTTATGTGGTTTGGTTTTAATTGTGAGCTGAAGATAGGCTCAATCTGTTGTTGTGCCTGTCAGCCTGTGTTTTCAATGTGCTGGGGATCTATTCCGGATAATAGTGATCTGCAGGTTCAAATTACCGGATTTTGGCGCAACCCAAGTTCACCTTGTTTTTAATCATAAAAAAAGGATACGCTGCATTAGAGATGAAATCTATCCTTAATTTTTCAAATTCGGGTTTTGTCAGATAACAGATATTCAGAGAAACACCGAAAAACCGGATGAAACAATCTTCGAAGTCCAGGTTGAAATACTTGGATACTGGATTTTCCTGAAAAGGTAAGTGACCAATGGAAAGAGCAGTTTTTGCCAAGACAACAAATCTAATCAACCCTGAGTTGATCAAATACTATTTCTACGATGCCGATGGGGGAAGAAAGGACAGACATAGACCTGACAGTGAGGAATGGCAGAAATCGGAAAAAGAAAGATACCTCTTATGTAGTCAGTGTGGAAACAAGATTTCAAGACCTGAATACAGGGTAAGCAATCTGGGTGCATTTGAGCACACATTTCTAAATCCGGAAGGTCAGGTATTTCATATTGGTTGTTTTAGAAGAGCTGACGGTTGTATTGTGCTGGAGGAATCATCCTCCGAGTGGACTTGGTTTCAAGGATTTGAATGGCGTGGGGCATTATGCAGGCAATGCTTGAAACATTTGGGATGGTATTACCAGTCGCCAGACGCATCCCCGTTTTTTGGGTTGATACTTGATACATTAGTTTGACGATAATATTGAACTTTAGGTAAATTGCATCTTTAGCTTACGGAACAAATTACGTTGCCATCTGGTTTTCCCCTGGACTGGCAGAAATTGAAATATTCCCCTGGTTCGTTTTTCACCCGTCGGTTGCGGTCTATTACATAAATATAAAAGGAATTTACGGATGCTAGATCTAATTCGAAATAACGTTCAGTCGTTTGGTGTCAAGTTTATTGTTGGAATTGTCGTCATGGTGATGGCCTTTTTCGGGGTTTCCGCATTCAGAAACCAGGGAATCAATACCATAGCGACGATTGATGGCTATGAGATAAAGGTTTCGAGATATCAGAGAGCGTTTGAGCAGGCACAGAACGAAATTCGACAGCGTTTTAAAAGCCAGGCGGCCGAGTATATGAAAATGATTAATCTGCCGGCACAGATTGTTCAGCAGCTTGTTAACAACGCCCTGCTTCTGAAAAGCGCTCAGAAACTGGGTCTTGCGATTACAGACCAGGAATTGGCCCAGTCTGTTTTTGAGACCCCGGCATTTCAGACGGATAACCGGTTTGACCCCAAGAAATATGACAGTATGCTGACGAATAATCGTATCGACAAACTGCTCTACGAAAAAGATCTGCGGGAAAATCTCCTGTCTGAAAAATATATTCAGCTGTTGACCTCCGGGGTGTTGGTCAGTCGCCAGTTGGTTGATGAAGAGTTTCGTCGTCTGAAAACAGAAATGACCGTGAAACTCATCGAATTTACACCGGAGATGTTTTCCAAGAATATTGCGGTTACCGATACAGAGATAAGTGAATACTATGACCAGCACAGGAGTGATTTTCAGCAGAAAAAACAGTATGTGATAACGTATTTCACACTGGACATAAACGATATCAAAGACAAAGCCATCGTTAGGGATAAAGAGGTCCAACGATATTACGAAAAGAACAAAGACACTGAGTTCTCTACCCGGGCATCTTTTTTGGCCAGACACATATTGATCCCCATACCGGAGGATAAAAACGAGAAGGAGATGATTCTCGCCAGAAACAAAGCTGACGGCATTTATCAACAACTCAAGGAAAAACCAGCCCTTTTTCCACAACTGGCCAGTAAAAATTCGGCGGATACCGTCTCAGCAAAAAATGGAGGTTCACTGGGTTGGGTGGAGAAGGGAACATTTGTAAAAGAGTTTGAACTGGCGGTTGAGCAACTGAAAAAAAACGAAATATCAAAACCCTTTCTGACCAACTATGGTTATCATATTATGCAACTGTTGGACCAAAAGCCACCTGAAGTCAAACCATATGAGTCAGTTGAAAAGGAAATTGCAGATAAAATTCAAAATAGAAAGGCCAGCCGTCGCTTAAAGAATAAGGTTTCAACCCTGGTGCAGAAAAATGGTGAGAAATCTCTGGATCAATTGGCATCTGAGAACAGCAAGGAACTAGTAACCAGCCAAGCCTTTGATGATTCAGAAAATCTCAAAGATATTGGGTATACCTATCAGTTATATGAGGATATTAAATCTAAAAAAATAAAGGACCGGGGATCGTTCAACCTATCTAACGAAAGTGGTGTCATCATTTATGAAATCTCCGAGGTGATTGATCCTTTTATTAAGCCTCTGAAAGAGGTTAAAGAGCAGGTCAGTTTTTTTGCCAAATCGGAAAAAGCAAAGAAGACTGCGAAAGAAAAAGCATTGGCAGGGGCTGCTGAAATAAAGTCGTTGGCTGCTTTTGAAAATCTGGCAGGTCAATTAGGGGCTAAACCACAAACAATAAGTTTTGTCTATTCCGACCGACAAAGTGGAGGATTTAGAATTGGTGATACTTTTCGAAACGAAGTCTATAAAATGAAAAAGGAAAGTATAAAAGCCGTGATGGAGGCCGATCGAAATTATCTGGTTTACATGGTGGCGAAAAAAGAGGGCGTTTTGGAAGATCTCAATAGTGATGAATATAAAGGTCTTGTGAGTGAATTGAAACGGCAGAAGGCCAATATTCTGATCAGTGGTCTGATAGGTCAGATGAAAAAGGAGATGGAAGTGAAGTATAACCAATCAATTCTGAATGCCCTCAATATCAAATATAATTAATAAAACGCTTGCGATTCCCCGTTTCTCGCGTTAATTAAAGAGAACGTCTTTTAATTGTTACGTTAATTTTTTTCATCTAGTAGAGGAAAAACATGGAGATACTTGAACAACTCGGGACGAAAATAAAAAAGGCTGTTCAGAAGATCGAAGAGCTGCAGGCCAGAATAGCCGAACTGGAAGCGATTAATGCAGAATATGAACAAAAGATGAAGGATATGCTGGAGGTGATGGAACCTCTGGAAGGGCTTGAGACAGCTTCAGAAACAGAATCGGTATCAGAACCCGAAAGATCAAGTTTTGGCGCGCCGCAGGAAGAAAGACAGGATCTTTATAAACAGCAATATTGAATCATTGGAAGCACTGTAGGAGATGATGGTTTTTAAGAAAACTCTCATTTGTTACGGAATCCTCATTGTTTTATCCCATTTTTCCCATTCCGTGTTATGTGCCGAGTTGGTTGGGATTCTGCCGTTATCCAACCAGCGGTACCAGAAACAGGATGACTGGCTTGGTTTTTATATTCAAGCCAGAATAAAAGCGAATCTTGGCAGCAACAGTGACTGGATGTTTCATTCGCAGAGTGTTTTGAAACTCTGGGTATTGAGGCCTGATCGATCACTGCCGATATCCCCTCTAAATACGATTCTGATTGATGGCTCCTTTCAACAAGTCGGGAGATTAGGACACATATCTTTGAAGGTAAAGAGATATCTGCCGAAAAACGAAATAGCCAAAGAATTTGACATTTCATTTTCAGCAGATGACTTGGACAATCAGATCGACCACCTGTCCACGAAAGTCGGAATATGGATTTGGCCAGATTTCAGACTGGAAAACCGGTCGATCTTTCCAGTGCAGAACTGGCCAGGGATGAAGGAGATTTTTCAGCTGCGCCAACAAATGTTTCAACGGGGGGGGGATCCGCCGGATATCAGATCGATACTGTATTTGGAGGAACTTATTAATGAAAACAGTCCGGATGAAATGATTGCTGATCTGACGGAAGCCATGGTGATTTTATCGCAGTTTATCCAGGCAAAAGAACGTAAACAGTTGCTGAACCGGACAATAGCGTTTTTGAAGAAAGCCATTTTGAATAACAAAAAGAGCGCTCGACTTTATTCACTGCTGGCGGAAGCTTATTATTTGAACAATAATTATGCATCATGGATAACAAAGACAGCCGCGGATGCGATCCGGTTAGATGCCCAAAATGATCTTGGCTATATTCTGAAAATCATCGTCAATGATTTAGATGCTGAAGCGATGGCCGAGGATATCGAGCACCTCAAACAGGTGAATCCATGGCTGTTTATTCAAACGATTGACAGTGGCGTCCTGTTTCAAAACGGGATTTTAAAACATGAATTGTCCCTTCTGGAAAATCCAATCAAATAGGCTGATTCTGAAACATCAAATCATGACAGGGTCACTGACTTGGGTTGATGAAAAACCGGTTTGAATCGAATATAAATTCCTGAATACAACCACTGAAATACCTGTGATCAAAGACTGTTGGTTGACGGAAGCATGCCACCGACAGGTTCCTCGTTAAACACCGTCTGATCGCACTCAGCCCTGAGAACGGGGGAATACGGGTGAGGCAGCTTCGCTCTTATAAGATTGAGCAGGGACTTGCCGACATTGAGATGGTTTCAGCGACCCTGTGCACTCAAAAGATATGGATGTAATCAGAACAAGGAAAGTATGTTGAAGCGAGCAGACCGGAAAAAAACCGGATATCAAAAAGCCATCGCCCTGATAGTGGGATGTATACTGCTTTTTTCAGGATGTAACTATAATTATCATACCGGATTGAAACTCGAGGCTGAGGGGCGGTTTGAAGAGGCAAACATCGAGTTTCATCGCGCATACACCCGCTCCCCCAACGATGAGGACTTTCGAGACGCGTTCCTTCGCACAGCTCAAAAAACAACAGAGGACCTCCTCAAACGGTATGAACAGTATGTAAAGGAAAAGAAGTACGCGATTGCATTCAGAAGGCTGGAGCAGGCCCGGACACTTTCTCCCCATGACGCCCGGATTAGCCTGGAACTGAAAAAATGGTACCGTATTCTGGTCGCTGGAAAACTTGATCTTGTGCAGATCAAATCATTGAACAACCAGATTCCTTTGAGCGACCAAATTATTTTGATGGTTCGTATTAACTCCCCAAACGCCCTCAGAAGACTGGACGCCCCTGTGAACTATCAAACCGGGACCTTTTATGTGGAAGATATTCTCTACGATCCCCCCCAGGATCTGCTGATGATGTATTCCTTGAACTCAATAGGGGTCAAACTGATTGATAATGCGACAAGAAACGAACGGTTTAAAGGGTTTGTGGATTTTAAAACGCCTGTCCTGATAGAAGTTCACGGTGATCTGACAGGAAACGATCAGGGGCTTGTCGCGATCGATCGATTTTATCCCGCCGATCGTCTCAGGCAATCCAATGCGAGTGATTTCTGGTATCCTTCCCGGGGAATTCGGTATGCGCTTCTATTGGATGCAGATGCCATTAAAGTGACAAGTTCTGTGGACAGGATCGGCTTTTTACCACAGATCCTGTATATGAACAAAAAGGAGCGCAGATATTTTCTGGATTTTGGCCATCTCCAGTTGTTTCAGAAAAAAACAGGTGGGATCTGGTCTTTTCGACGTCTGATCGACGACAAAAGGGATTATTTGAGTGTTTTAGAGAAGAATCTCCTTTTGCACACCTATTTTTTTTATCGGGAAGGTGGGTATCCCTATGTTCAAAAATGAGTGAACGGTTTGAAAGAAATCGGGGTATTCTCTCACGACGGTCTTAAGCACAGTACCCTATTTTTCTGTGGCCAATTGTGCCAATGATGCCTCGATAAAAGGATTCAGGTCACCATCCAGCACTGCCGCAGTATTTGACGTCTCATGGTTGGTTCGATGATCCTTCACCATCTGATAGGGGTGCAGAGTATAGCTTCTAACCTGACTGCCCCATTCAATTTTCTTTTTCTGGGAATAGACATCGTCCTGTTCCTGTCGACGTATTTCTTGTTCCCTCTCATAAAGCGCAGCTTTCAAAATCTTCATAGCGGTAGATCGGTTTTTATGCTGAGACCGCTCGTTCTGGCATTGAACGACAATCCCTGTTGGTCTGTGCGTGATGCGAATTGCGGAATCGGTTACATTGACATGTTGTCCGCCAGCACCACTGGATCTGAAAGTATCGATACGAAGATCATTTTCATTGATGACGATATCAATTTCATCTGCAATATCCGGATACACATAAACCGATGCAAACGAGGTATGACGCCTCTTGTTTGTGTCGAATGGGGATAGGCGGACCAATCGGTGAACGCCAACTTCGGTCTTCAGTTTCCCATAAATGTACTCTCCTTCCAGACCTAAAGTAACCGATTTTACACCGGCCTCATCACCACTTTGAAGATCCAGTACGGATATTTTCGCGTTATTCTCCTCAGCCCAGCGGCGATACATACGCAGGAGCATTGCCGTCCAATCCATCGATTCCGTGCCACCAGCTCCGGAGTTGATTGTCAGAATGGCACTGCATTTATCATGGGCTTCTCCCAGCAGGTGATTCAGTTCGAAGTATTTGATGCTTTTATCCACTGTCTTGAGCTGTTGTTCTACTTCACGGATCAAGCTGGTATCATCCTCTGTTTCGAGCAGTTCTATTGCGGATGCGATGTCCTGACCGAGTGCTGAAATTTTTTGCCAGCGCTCCTGGACGTTTTTTATTTCAGCAATCTGCTTCAGTATGGATGTCCTTTCGGAATTGGAATCTTTCCAGAATGAATCCTGAGCGGCATTAAATTCAAGCTGATCTAGCTGTGACGCTTTTTTTTCCAATTCAAAGATAACCTTCTAAAACTTCAATTCTTTTTGAATGTTTTGCAAATACTTTTTTAATTTCATCAAGAGTCATTTGTTGATCCGTGCTGATATGTTGTTGAATATTGAATATCTGTAAATCTTTTACAAGTAATATTATATCTTTAGATACCAATTTTGTTCCTATTTGTCAGCTAAAGAAAACAGCTTTTCTCACCCGGCGGTTTTTCGCGACCTGCTACGAGTCGCTAAAAACAGAGTTGGAACCTGTCGTGCGGGGCAATTAATTGTTATAATGGGACTACTTATTCATGTCAGACTCACAAGGGAATTGATTTTGCGGCAGGCTCCGGAGAACGCCTGCATGATAAAGAAAATCATTCTTTCACCTGGGGTATTGATGATCATGATTGAATGTAAGCTCTCCGGATCTTTATTTTATTGCAATATAGCTGTTCATAATGAAAGATATGAAGTGCTTATATAAAATAAAAAAAACAGAGCGATCTCTTTATCACTTGAATTATATGCTGGTCTGCGCTTATAATGGCTCCAGATTGGCGTTTTGAGAATGCCACAAACGCTTTCCTATTTTCTGAGGAAAACTATTGCTGCTGATCCTGCAGCATTTTCCAAAAAAAAATTGGCATAGGCAGGATTATTCCATAATAAAGAGTAACACCCTGTTAAAAGGTTATAATAAAATGATATTGATTAAAAAGGGCTTAGACCTGCCAATTGTTGGGGCGCCAGAGCAAGTGATTGATGAGGGCAATCCTGTAACATCAGTGGCAGTGATTGGTACGGATTACAATGGTATGAAACCCACCATGAAAATCAATGAAGGGGATACCGTCAAACTGGGTCAAATTCTTTTTGAAGACAAAAAAACGCCTGGGGTCCTGTTCACTGCTCCTGGAGCGGGTAAAATCAAGGCGATTCATCGTGGGGCCAAAAGAATGCTGCAATCTGTCGTGATTGAGCTGTCCGGTGATGATGAAGAGACATTTGATATGTACTCCGAGCAGGAACTCGCTGATTTGTCAAGGGATCAAGTAGTAAAGAACCTCGTTCGATCGGGGCTTTGGACCGCTATTCGAACACGTCCGTATAGCAAGGTCCCGTCGCCGGAAAGCACGCCAAAGGCCGTTTTTGTCACAGCGATGGACACGAATCCGCTCTCAGCAAATCCGGGCGTCATTCTGGATAGACAACGCGGCGCTTTTACCAACGGTCTGAAACTGATAGCAAAACTGACAGACGGGAAGACATATCTGTGTAAGGCAGCTGATGCCAATATCCCTGGCAGTGAGTCAAAAGATGTTATTACAGAAGAATTCGGAGGGGTTCATCCAGCAGGGTTAGCCGGTACGCACATCCATTTTCTAGAGCCGGTGGGTGGTCATAAAACGGTCTGGTATCTGAATTACCAGGATGTGATAGCCATTGGAAAACTGTTTACTACGGGACGGCTGTTTGTGGAGCGGGTGATATCCTTGGCTGGGCCACAGGTTAAAAAACCGCGGTTGATCCGAACCCGAATAGGGGCGAATATTGGCGATCTGGTAGACGGAGAGTTGAGTTCTTTGGATAACAGGGTTATTTCAGGGTCTGTCTTTGCCGGGAGGAAGGCCGGTGAAGCCTTTGATTTCCTGGGGCGCTATCATCTGCAGGTATCCGTTCTGGAAGAGGGTCGAAAAAGAGAATTTCTTGGATGGCTGAGTCCCGGGATGAAAAAATTTTCTCTTAAGAACGTTTTTCTGGCCAAGCTGTTTCCGAGGAAAAAGTTTGCCTTTACCACTTCAGAGGAAGGCAATAAAAGGGCGATGGTCCCCATTGGCATGTATGAAAAGGTGATGCCATTGGACATCCAGCCGACTTTCCTCCTGCGGTCATTGATTGTGAGAGATACTGAGAAGGCACAAGCGCTTGGATGTCTCGAACTGGATGAAGAAGATCTTGGCTTGTGCACCTTTGTCTGCCCGGGGAAATATGACTATGGCTCTATACTGAGAGATAATCTGACTCGCATTGAAAAGGATGGATAAATGAAATTTTTGAGAGATTTCCTGGATCGTCAACAACCTCGGTTTAAAGCGGGGGGTAAATTCGAAAAGTACTATGCACTTTTCGAAATGATAGATACGTTTCTATATACCCCGGGGGAAGTGACGAAAGAATCGACCCATGTCAAAGATAGTCTGGATTTGAAGCGGATGATGATGACGGTTGTTGTTGCGCTGGTCCCCTGTATCATCTTTGCGATGTATAATACCGGAATGCAGGCAAATCTGGCGTTAGCAAAATTGGGGCAGCAGGCCGCATCTGGATGGCGAGGTGATGTACTGGCTTTTTTCAGCATTGGGATTGATCCACAGAGCTTTTTATCCAGCCTGGCTCACGGCGCACTCTATTTTGTGCCACTTCTTATTGTGTCATATGCGGTTGGAGGAGCCTGGGAAAGCCTTTTTGCATTGATCAGAGGTCATGAAATCAATGAGGGATTCCTTGTCACCGGTATGCTTTTCCCGCTCATTCTGCCACCGACCATGCCTTGGTGGCAGGCGGCGCTTGGCATCTCCTTTGGCGTTGTTGTTGGTAAGGAAGTATTTGGGGGCGTCGGCAAGAACTTTTTAAACCCGGCCTTGACTGGGCGGGCATTTCTGTTTTTTGCCTATCCAGCCCAGATATCCGGAGATGCGGTTTGGATCGCGGTTGATGGATTCAGCGGTGCGACACCCCTCAGTGTAGGGTCTGCCGGCGGACAGGCCGCTATAGAAAAAGCAGTCAGCTGGACAGACGCGTTTCTCGGTATGATACCAGGATCGATGGGGGAGACATCAACACTAGCCTGTCTGATCGGGGCGGTTATTCTAATTATCAGCGGCATCGCATCCTGGCGGATTATGGCAAGTGTTGTTATCGGTGCCGGTTGTCTGGCGTTTCTGTTTAATGCTGTCGGCAGTTCAACCAATATGATGTTTTCCGTAACGCCGGGATGGCACTTTGTTCTGGGGGGGTTCGCTTTTGGACTCGTTTTTATGGCCACTGATCCGGTTTCCGGCGCGATGACAAGAACTGGCCAGTGGATTTACGGTCTGCTGATCGGCTGTATGGTCATATTGATCCGGGTGGTTAATCCAGCGTTTCCCGAAGGGATGATGCTGGCTATATTATTCGGGAATGTCTGGGCGCCTGTGATTGACCATTATGTTGTCAAGGCAAACATTAAACGGAGGATGAAGCGCAATGGCCAATGATACGATAAAGAAAACCCTCACCGTTGCGGTCCTGCTGTGTATTGTCTGTTCTGTACTTGTCTCAACGGCTGCAGTAAAACTGAAACCGCTTCAGGAAAAGAACAAGGCCTTATCCACCAAAAAAAATATTTTGCAGGCCGCTGGATTAATGGAAGAAGGAAAGAATATTGATCAGCTGTTCAAAAAAATTCAGGTAAAAATCGTCGATCTGGCGAGTGGTGAATTCGACGATAGTATTGATGCGGCAAAATACGACCAAAAGGCAGCAGCAAAGGATCCAGCCCGAAGTATTCAGATCCCTGCGGATCAGAATATTGCCAAAATTGGACGGCGGGCGAAAAAAGCACCCGTTTTTCTGGTTCAGGAAGAAGGCAAACTGAAGACAATCATCCTGCCGATTCATGGCAAAGGGTTGTGGTCAACCATGTATGCTTTTCTCGCTCTGGAGGGCGATGCCAACACGGTCAAGGGTTTTACCTTTTATGACCAGGGAGAGACTCCGGGACTGGGTGGCGAGGTTGATAATCCACTCTGGAAAAAACAGTGGGTCGGCAAAAAAATATTTGATAAAGACTGGAACCTGGCGGTTGAGATCTTAAAAGGAAGAGTTAATCTGCAAAAGCCCGAGGCAATTCATCAGGCGGATGGTCTTTCGGGGGCAACATTAACGACAGTCGGAGTCAATAACCTGATGCACTACTGGTTGAGTGATAATGGTTTTGGTAAGTTTCTGTCCAGAATTCGAAATCAAGGAGGTGGAAATGGCTAAAATCACAAAGGTCTTGTTTGATCCGATCTTTAAGGAAAACCCGATTGCCCTCCAAATTCTGGGGATCTGTTCAGCGCTGGCGGTCACCAGCAAAATGGATACGGTTATTGCCATGACCTTGGCACTGATTTTCGTTACCAGCTTGTCGAACCTGTCTGTCAGCATTATCCGAAACTACATTCCAGTGAATATTCGGATTATCGTGCAGATGACCATTATTGCGTCACTGGTTATTATTGTTGATCAGTTCTTGAAAGCATACGCCTTTAGTATCAGTAAACAATTGTCGGTTTATGTAGGGCTGATCATCACCAACTGCATTGTGATGGGGCGTGCCGAAGCATATGCAATGAAAAACGGTCCCTGGATGAGTTTTTTGGATGGCTTGGGGAATGCTATGGGTTATGGATTAATCTTGTTTATTGTAGGATTCTTCAGAGAGCTGTTCGGCAGTGGAAAACTTTTAGGAATCAACATTCTTACTCCTATTACCGAGGGGGGTTGGTACCCGACGAATGGACTCCTTTTATTACCACCAAGCGCCTTTTTCTTAATTGGTTTTATTATTTGGGCACTGAGAACCTGGAAAAAAGATCAGATAGAAGAGGAAAATTAATATGCTAGAAACCTATCTTAGTCTGTTGATTAAATCAATATTCATCGAGAATATGGCACTTGCCTTCTTTCTAGGGATGTGCACATTTCTTGCGGTTTCGAAAAAAGTGGATACCGCTCTGGGACTTGGGATAGCGGTGATTGTTGTGCAAACCATCACGGTGCCGACCAACTATCTGATCTATAATTTTGTTTTAAAGGCAGGTGCATTGTCTTGGGCTGGGTATCCAGAAGTGGATCTCAGCTTTTTAGGTTTGATCAGCTATATTGGTGTGATTGCAGCAATGGTCCAAATTCTTGAAATGGCGCTGGATAAGTATTTCCCACCCCTTTACAATGCTTTGGGGATTTTTCTGCCATTGATCACAGTGAACTGCGCAATTTTAGCCGGCTCTCTTTTTATGGTGGAGCGGGACTATGATTTTGGAGAGAGTGTTGTTTTTGGGGTGGGTAGTGGTGCCGGTTGGGCTCTGGCAATAGTGGCCCTGGCTGGAATTCGTGAGAAAATGGCATACAGCGATGTCCCTGATGGTTTGAAAGGATTGGGAATTACCTTTATCACTGTTGGTTTGATGGCGATTGCTTTTATGTCTTTCTCCGGTATTCAACTGTAACGTCTGGTCTCTGGTTTCACTGCAGCAGTAAAAGTCGGTGACACGGAACGGATTTGTTGTCTTGCGTCCCGGATGGAGACTGGTTATCGGTATAAAAACGCAATTGGCCGAATGGAAATCGAGCCCGGTTAAATCGCAAGAGCTCGACTGGTTTAAACGATTGAGTATTAGCCTTAAAAGGATAAAGCGATGGTTGAGATTTATTTAGGCGTTATGATGTTTACCATTATTGTATTGAGTCTGGTGGTGGTGATCCTCTTTGCAAGATCCAGACTGGTGGCGACTGGTGACGTAAATATACTGATTAACAATGATCCTGCTAACTCTATTGTCGTTCCAGCTGGAGGCAAACTGCTGAATACACTGGCAAGTAAAAGTATTTTTCTGCCTTCGGCCTGTGGAGGCGGAGGGACCTGTGCACAGTGCAGTTGTATTATCAAAGAGGGCGGTGGTGATATCCTCCCCACAGAAACGGTTCATATCAACAGACGGGAAGCAAAAATGGGGAAAAGGCTGTCCTGCCAGGTTGCCGTTAAAAACGATTTAAAAATTGAAATCCCTCCTGAAATATTCTCAATCAAGAAATGGGAATGTACAGTTGTATCGAATCCCAATGTTGCGACTTTTATTAAGGAGCTGACTTTAAAGCTTCCTGAAGGCGAAAATGTTGATTTTAGAGCTGGTGGTTATATCCAGATTGAGTGCCCTCCCCATGATTTGAAATATAAGGATTTCAACATTGAAAAAGAGTATCATGAAGATTGGGACAAATATAAAATATGGCGGTATGAATCCCATGTCAAAGAAACGGTTGTGCGGGCATACTCAATGGCAAACTATCCTGAAGAGAAAGGAATCATTAAATTGAATGTCAGGGTGGCATCACCTCCACCGGGCTCTCCTCCTTCGGTTCCGCCGGGCATCATGTCCTCTTACATATTTAATCTGAAACCGGGCGATAAAGTGACCATTGCGGGGCCTTTTGGTGAATTTTTTGCCAAAGAGACAGATGCTGAAATGGTGTTTATAGGTGGGGGTGCAGGGATGGCACCTATGCGCTCCCATATCTTTGACCAGTTGCTTCGCTTGAATTCAAAAAGGAAAATTACATACTGGTATGGCGCAAGAAGTCTACGTGAGATGTTTTATGTGGAAGAGTTTAATAAACTGCAGGAGGAACACGAAAATTTCAGTTGGCACATTGCTCTCTCAGAACCCTTGCCTGAAGATAACTGGACTGGATTGACCGGATTCATTCATCAAGTCCTGTATAATGAGTATCTCAAGGACCATCCAGCACCGGAAGATTGTGAATACTATATGTGTGGACCCCCCATGATGGCTTCGGCGGTAATCAATCTTCTGGAAAATCTGGGCGTGGAAAATGAGAATATTCTTTTTGATGATTTTGGCGGTTAAGCAAAAAAACGCCATCTCTTCACTTGCATTATGCAGTATCCTTTGCCTGGTGACAGCCCTGTTTTTTTCCAGTTGCTCGAAAAATCAGGAACCTGCCGATTTTGTTGTTTTTACAGGGGCTACGATGGGTACCACGTACGCCATCAAGGTTTCGGATTTTCCTGATACACTGGCAAAAAAACAGGTACAACAAGACATAGAAAAACTGCTGGAACGGATCAACCGTTCAATGTCAACCTATCTTCCCGATTCAGAGATATCCAGCTTCAACCGGTTTAATAGCAGCTCCCTTTTTCCGGTTTCACCTCTTTTTTTTCAGGTTGTTCAGGAATCACTTCGGATCAGTTCCCTGACGGATGGTGCGCTGGACATTACCGTGGCGCCACTGGTGAATCTTTGGGGATTTGGCCCGGTTAGGCAACTGAAGCCCGTTGTGCCCGATGAAGAGAAAATAAAAGCATTGAAAAAGAGAATTGGATATAAGAAAATTAAGGTTAAGGTCGATCCACCCGCGATCGGAAAAGCGAATCCAGAATTGACAATTGATTTGTCATCCGTTGCCAAGGGGTTTGCCGTGGATCAGGTGGGGATGCTCCTGGAAAGCACGGGTCTGACTCATTATCTGGTTGAAATTGGTGGTGAAATCAGGGCCGGCGGTCAGAAAGCACATCAATCTCCCTGGATTGTCGGTATTGAACGTCCGGCTGATCATGAAAGAACGATACAGAGAGTGATTTCAATGGAAAACAATTCAATGGCAACATCGGGTGATTACCGCAACTATTTTGAGAAAGACAACCATCGATTTTCCCATTTGATCGACCCAAATACAGGCAGGCCAGTAGACCATCGATTGGCATCGGTCAGTGTCATACATAAATCATGTATGACAGCAGATGCATTCGCAACGGCATTTATGATTATGGGATCTGAAAAAGGATATCAGCTCGCTTTACGGGAAAATCTGGCAGCTTATTTCCTGGATCGAACCCAATCCGGGTTTGAAATGAAAATGACACCGGCTTTCGAAACGCTCATTGTAAAGAACTGAGGAAAGGATGGCAGTATTTATTGCGACGTTACTTACATTTATCATCGCCTTTTTTGCCCTCTCAATCGGGATGGTTTTTGGGGATATCAAGATAAAGGGACACTGCGGCAGCCCCAGCCTCGAAGGAGGATGCTGCGATGCGGGACCGAACAGCGATACCTGTGGTACAGACCACCAGCGGCGCTGTCTCATTGATACATCCGGAAACAAGATAGAATCCTGCTCCGCTTGCACTTGCGAAGATTGAACAGCAACCTGAAAATGGCTGAACACGGCTAATCGAACAGCCGTTTCAGCTTGGATATCAGATCCCGTTTATCGGGTTGATATGGCTCCGAAAGCGCTCGCTTTTCACTTTCATCGACTGCATCCCAAAGGGTGAGATCTCGCAGAGAATGATCTTCCTGAGGAATTTGAGCTTGGATATCAAGGGGAGGATCCTTTATCAGCTGTGAGACGACGTTTTTGAACTCTATTTCCGGTGGCTCAGAATCTACCGGCTTTGCCTGCTGCTCCTCAATTATCGGCTGGTGAATGGCAGTCTCAAGGGTTTTTTGCAGATCATCGAGATCGTCATTCAGATCAATATTGGCAAACAGCCCTTTTATATCTTCTGCAAAATCAAGTTCATCATAGCTTTGTGTAATAAACACAATTGGAATCTCTGCGTTTTTATTGAAAATTTTCAGCAAATCTTTCGCCAGTTCTCTTTCATGTCCAATAAACAGCCAGATAATAGCGTCAATTGGAGTGGTTTTGAGTATTTCTCTTGTTTTTAGTCCACCGCGGGAATAAAAACAGGAAAATTCCTGTTGCTGTAAAAAATGAGAAATGTGTGCTGGAATTTCGTCAACTGAAACAATGAGTATATTTGCCTTCATGGGAAACACAGAGGGGTAACCGATTTATATACCGAATATGAGCGACATTCATTTTAAACAGGATCGGGCAGATAGATGAAATCCCGCCTTTGGTTCAGCACGAAACAAGCCCGGCAAAACCTGAAGGGTCTGTTTTGGCGGCTTGTGAGCTACTTTAACAGATGAAAGCCCTTTTGTCAGTTCAGAAGTTCCTGATTCATAAAAAAAAGAGTTGGTTATAGCAAGGCACGCTCTTGACAGCAACGTCACGTTACCCAATCGAATATTAAAAAGGCAACATATCAAAGGCATAAAACCGTAATGCAAACTTTTTCATATACCCGGCATGATAAGAAGGAGACGATGATCGCTTTCCTGACACGTCGGTTTCCCTATCAAAATGAGTCTAACTGGATGAGGTGTATTGCTGCCGGGGAAGTGAAAGTCAATCATCAGAAAGTATCACCGTATCAGATTCTAAAAAGCCGAGATGTGGTCAGTTATGAGCGTCCCAGAGGAAAAGAACCCGTTGTCGACGATACATATCGCATCTTATATCTGGATGACTGGATTCTGGTGGTTGAAAAAAGTGGTAACCTGCCCATCAGTGAATCCGGCAGGTACTATCGCAATACACTGATCAATATCTTAATTGAGCGGGAGGGGTTCCATGAGCTGTTTGCTGTTCACCGACTGGATAAGGAGACGTCGGGTGTACTATTAATTGCCCGCACAAAAGAAGTGGCCACCATTCTTGGACAACAGTTTGTTCAGCAAGTTCCCGAAAAGAGGTATTATGCAGTTCTGAATGGTGAATTGCCGACGGAAGAGGTTCTTGTGACACAGCCGATTAAAAGGATCTCGCCAGATCAGGGCAAGGTCAGAATTCGACAAGTGGTTGACTCAAGCGGAAAACCCTCGAAAACACGGTTTTTATCGATCAAAACGGCCGGTGGCTTAACCCTGGCTGAAATTAAGACTTTCAGCGGCAGGACCCACCAGATTCGCTGCCATGCTGAATACATCGGTCACCCAATCCTGGGTGACAAACTGTATGGCCAGCCGGACGATTTCTTTATCAGCCTTCTCAACAGAGAGGTTGAACCCCACTTCCCCCCCTTTGGAAAAATTGAAAGACATCTGTTACATGCAACCTCTCTCTCTTTCCGCCACCCGGATTCAAATGAGTGGTTGACCTTCGAATCGGACTATGTTTCCGAATTTGACCGGTTTAACCTTCCCCGAGGCCTATTGACAGGGCTCTCGATGAAATAGCGGGGTACTGTTTTGGGAAAGCTGCGGGAATACATGTGGGAAAACGGATTTCTGCAGAATGCCGTCTGGCTGGTTTGAAATGAGAGGCGTCTTCAGCTGTTTAATATCCCGATTTTTTGACCGACTTTTACATAATCTCCAGGCAGGATATCAGCCGGATTGAATTTATCCTTTTCAAAAAGGAGAATCACTGTACTGCCCAATTGAAACCGTCCAATTTCATCCCCTTTACGGTAGACTTTTTCAGGAATGATTGGCAGATCCAATTGTGTGGGTTGTTTGTTGTTGGTACTGAGTTCACTGTAATCCAACTTTATTTTACCGACGATGGTTGCACCAACCTTGACCAGAGCGATGGTCCCATGATCTCCGGTGATCGGTGTAACAATCCGTTCATTCAATGAAAACAGACCCCCAATCTGTTTGACGCCAAACCGGTTTACTGGCCACAGATTCCCTGAAAAATAGCTGAAATATTTGACTTTACCGGAAACAGGAAGATGAATGCGGTGGTAGTCTGCCGGGCTGAGATAGATCGTTACGAAATAGCCGTCCTTAAAAACGGCTGCATTTTTATCCCCGACCAGATCATTCAGTGAGTAAAGAATGCCCTTGGTTTGAACCAGCAATCCCTGTTCAATTTTACCAAACTCGGCGATTGTTCCATCAACAGGACTGACAACACTTCCAGGGGTCTGATCGATGGGTCGGAGTTCAGGCCGCAGTTCTCGGGTAAAGAAGTCGTTGAAGGTCCTCATGGACCCAAAGGGCGTTTTTATTTCGTGCTGCTTGACATTGTAAAACTGGCAATACACCTGTATCAAAGAGGATAATATCGGAGCGGGCAGTGTGAGATCTGCCAGAATGCCAGCCAGACGACTCAACAGATTTTTAGGCAACAGACGTAAAAGAAGATATCTCATTTTTCTTTATGAACTGAGTGGTTATCATGTAACAACCGTAAAGTCTTTCAAGTAGGTTTCCAGGAAGCTCTATTTTGAATCTTGTTTTTCTGTCTGTACAGAATCGGTCACGCTTAAACGCCTGCTTCAGGTGGTGGAGCAGACGGTGTTTTGAAGAGATCACTCAGTTGAGCCAGAGAAACGGTCTCAACCTCAATCAGTAATTTTGCCAGTGAACTTAGTTGTGATTCATGATCGGACAGTATCTTGAGAGCGTCAGCATAGCATTTCTGAAGCAGGCTTTGAACTTCATCATCGACGATCTCTTGTATCTCATCCGAAACAGGGTCCTCAGCATTGTAATCAATCGCCAGGTAGTTGCCGCTGTCACCCTGTGGAATCGACAAAGCCCCCAGCTTTTCGCTCATTCCCCATTTACAGATCATTTGATAGGCGATATTGGTGGAGTCTTTTAGATCTCCCTCCACACCGGTGGAAAAATCCTTCAACTTCAACTCCTCGGCGGCCCTGCCCCCCAGTGCGACGGTGAGCCTGGCAATCAGAGCCTCTTTGTTCATACTTAAACGGTCAGTTTCGGGTAGAAAGGTCGTCATCCCCAAAGCCTGACCTCGAGGAATAATGGTTATTTTGTGGATCGGGTCTGCATCTTTCAGGTAATAGGCGACCAGGGCGTGACCCGCTTCATGGAATGCAGTCGCTTCCTTTTCCTCGTCCTGCATAATCATCGACCGTCGTTCTGCCCCCATCATGACTTTATCTCTGGCCCACTCCATATCCTCGATGGTTACCGCCTTTTTATTCAATTGGGCTGCTCGCAGAGCACTCTCATTGACCAGGTTCGCCAGCTCCGCCCCACTGAAACCCGGCGTTCCTTTGGCAATGACCTCCAGATTAGTATCTTCGGTGAGTACGATTTTCTTGACGTGAACCTCTAAAATCTTTTTCCGCCCATTCAGATCGGGCAGGCCGACAGTGACTTGTCTGTCAAACCGCCCCGGTCTTAACAGTGCAGGGTCCAGAATATCGACACGATTGGTTGCGGCAATCGTGATGATGCCTTCAGTTCCATCAAAACCATCCATTTCAACAAGCAGTGCATTGAGAGTCTGCTCTCTCTCGTCATGGCCGCTGCCCAGACCAGCGCCACGATGACGGCCGACCGCATCAATCTCGTCGATAAAAATAATACAGGGGGCATTTTTATGTGCCTCTTCAAAAAGGTCCCTGACGCGACTGGCTCCCACACCGACGAACATCTCCACAAAGTCCGAGCCTGAAATATTAAAAAACGAGACCCCCGCTTCTCCGGCAACCGCTTTGGCAAGCAGCGTCTTTCCCGTACCCGGCGGTCCTACCATAAGTACCCCTTTGGGGATTTTGCCGCCCAGTTTCTGGAATTTGCCCGGATCCTTGAGAAAATCCACAATCTCTTCGAGCTCCTCTTTGGCTTCTTCAACACCCGCAACATCTTTAAATGTGATATTCATGGCGGTTTCTTCATATCGGGTGGCTTTTGATTTACCGATCGACATGATTTTTCCTGAACCCGGCATTTTCCGCATCATGAAAATCCAGACCCCGATCAACAACAAGAGAGGGCCCCACTGTAACAGAAGAACCAAGTACCAGGGTGTGCTCTCCTCCTCCTCAATCTTGATATTAACCTTCTGGCTTCTGAGACTATCAATCAGGGCGGGGTCATAGGATCCCAATGTCTTGAACTGCTTTCCGGAAACCATCTTTCCCTTGATGATGTCGCCCCTGATATCAACGCTGCTGATCTGCCCACGATCAAGATACTGCAAAAAATCGCTGTAACCAATCTCCGTTTCGGGCGTTGTGTTCCATTCGAAATTGTTGATCAGCGTAAAAAATAAAACAAGTAGTGCCAGACCGGTAAGAAGAGATCGACTGTTCACTCTTTTCTCCAAATGTTGCCAAACGCTGAACGTCAGCGCCTGTATGATTAAAGTTATTTCTCGAAAACTGAATTATTATTTAGTCAACGTATATTGAAACCAATACCCGCCGGCGGACATCCGATGCCGAATATCAACCGCTAATGCTCTTTCTGAAGAAATTCGTAAATAGTATTATATTGCATTTCTCCGATTTGCTTCAAGTGCCTCATTCTTTCCAGAATTTCAAAGATTGAAATAGCTGAATGAAGGGTGTATCCCTCGGCCTGGAGCTTTTCTTTTCCTCCCTGTTCCCTATCGATGAGGACAATCACATCCCTGACGCGCAACCCGGCCTCGATAAAAATTTTGAATGTCTCAAGCTTGGAATCCCCATTGGTAATCAGGTCATCAATAATGAGTACCTGATCCCCGCTGTTCCAGACGCCTTCAATCATTTTACCGGTACCATATGACTTCCGCTCTTTGCGGCTGTATATCATCGGAAAATCAGCGGCCAGACTGAAAGCTGTTGCAATTGGCAGAGCCGTATATGGGATGCCTGCAATTCTGTCGAACTGCAATGGTTGTGAAAGCACCCGTAATTCAGAAGCGATTCGTTTGAGAATCTCGGGATAGCTGATGATTATTCGCAGATCGAGGTATATCGGAGATATGATTCCCGATTTGAGCTTGAATTCCCCAAATTTCACCGCACCGATAGAAACCAACAAATCGATCAATTGTTCCTTCATTCGCTTATGATACTATTGTGTGAGTTTATTGTATACTTCTTGATATTTATCAAGTGTCTGCTGAATGATATCATCGGGAAGCGCCGGCCCGGGGGGTGTTTTGTCCCAATCAAGTTGTGCCAGGTAATCCCGAATGATCTGTTTATCATAACTTTTCTGAGATTGGCCGGGCCTGTAACTGTCTGCTGGCCAGAAACGGGATGAATCCGGTGTGAGGATCTCATCAATCAGAATGACCTCCCCGTTGAGAAGGCCAAATTCAAATTTGGTATCAGCGATAATAATTCCCCTCTTGAGTGCATATTCTGCAGCGGTGCTGTATAACTGAAGGGAAATCTCTTTGATTGTGTCTATGAGATTTCCGTCAATCTGTTGTCGCAATTCGGATTCAGGAATATTAACATCATGCCCCTCTTTTGCCTTTGTTGAAGGTGTAAAAATCGGTGTTTCCAGTTTTGCCGACTCCTTGAGACCTGCAGGCAGCTCAATGCCACAAATCTGTCCACTCTTTTGATAATCACGGAATCCAGATCCGGACAGATACCCTCTTACAATTGCCTCCAGCTCAATCATTTCTGTTTTCCAGACAAGCACGGATCGATCTTTTATTGCATCAGCGTAAATCTGGCAGTCATCTGGGAAATCTTCGATGTTTTTCGAAATGATATGGTTTTTAATGCTATTTTTCGAAAAATCAAACCAGAAATTCGATATCTGATTGAGAATAATACCTTTACCCTTTATCAGACTCGGAAGGACAACATCGAAGGCAGAGATTTGATCCGTAGCGACAATCAGCAACTTGTCGTTGAAATCATATACCTCTCGGACTTTCCCTTTTTTATGTAGTTTTAATCCGGGGCAAAGCAGCGTTTTAGCGTTGGTATTTTGGGGCATGGATTTTATTTGGATTAAATTCGTCAATTATGTCAGAAGGATAATAACAAGTTTAACTCGTCTCAGGGGGTGTTCAACAAAAAAGGACCTTAAACCGTTGCTCTAAAAAATGTGATACTTTACTATATTACGTCTAATATCTATTAAATACTATTCCGACACAAAGCTTACAAGCCATAATTGCGGTTAATTTTTTTGCAGTCTTCTATTGACAACAGCTTTGAATAGGGACCTCCTGAAGCACGTCGATCCGTTTTCCATTATCCTAGAGACTTTGTTAATAGGAAGTGACCGAGATCTCTCGGGAATGGCTTTGTACACAACGGGAGTGTTAAAACGAAAATTGGATAACCAGTAACTGATCCCCATGGAATATCTACCAATCTTTTTAAATATCAAAGGCGAAAAATGCCTGGTGATCGGTGGCCGGCAGGACGCTTTTGAAAAAATTCGGCTGTTATTGAAAGCCGGTGCCACCGTAACGGTGATTGCTACCGACCTTTGCAGAGAAATAACAGAACTGAAAGAGAATAAGCGGATTTCACATCAGGAGGAACCATTTTCAGCAAGCAACCTGAATGGAACTAAAATCATCATCGTGGCAACATCTGATACCAGTCTGCGGTTGGCAGTTGTGAAAAAAGCCAGGGAAAAAAAAATTCCCGTTACTGTCATCGACTTTCCGGATCTTGGGACGTTTACGCTGCCATCGATTGTTGATCGATCCCCGCTTTTGCTGGCCGTCTCAACAAGCGGCAACTCTCCGACATTGACGAGAATCATCCGTTCCCGGCTGGAAGCGATGCTGCCGCTCTCTTATGGCCGCCTTTCCCTTCTCGTGGGTAAATTCAGAGAGAATGTCAAGGAAATTCTTCAAAACAAACAGGAACGCCGCTATTTCTGGAACAGAATTTTCTCCAGTCCGATTATTGAACTTTTTCTTTCTGGCAAGGAACAGGAAGCGGAACGCTTGCTTAAAAAAGAGATAGATACAATCGGTAAGAACACACAAACGATGGGACAGGTCTGTCTGGTGGGTGCAGGCCCGGGTGATCCAGATCTCTTGACCTTACGTGCTTTGCGGTTGATACAGAATGCTGACACCATTGTCTATGATCGGTTGGTCTTCCCGAAAATTCTGGAATATGCCAGACAAGACGCAGAGCTGATTTATGTAGGAAAACAAAGCGCCAATCACGCAGTTCCCCAGGATCAAATCAATCAGAAACTTGTTGATTTGGCCAGACAGGGAAAAATGGTTGTCCGTTTAAAGGGCGGTGATCCTTTTATTTTTGGCAGGGGAGGGGAAGAAATTGAAATGTTGATGGAATCCGGGATTGACTTCCAGGTGGTGCCAGGGGTAACGGCAGCTTCCGGCTGCAGTACGTATGCAGGTATTCCATTGACCCACAGGGATTATGCACAACATTGCGTCCTCGTCACCGGACATCTGAAAGAAGGCGGGATGGATCTGAACTGGGACAGTCTCGTTCAACCGAGCCAAACTGTGGTTTTTTATATGGGTCTTTCAAACATCAAAATTCTGAGTGACGAATTGATCAAGCACGGCATGTCTCCTGACATGCTGGCCGCCATCGTTCAAAAAGGGACAACCCGCAACCAAAAGGTATATAGTGGCACCGTATTTGAGTTGCCGGATATTGTTGAGAAAAATGATATAAAACCACCAGCACTGATTATCGTTGGAAATGTTGTGAAACTTCACCAGAAACTGGTGAAGGCCGGTTTTGACAATCGACTCTCACATTGAGGTAGAAAGGGGGACCGGTTATGACCGAAGCCTGTGATCCCACCGAAACGCTTTGACGATAACCTGGCGCAACCGATGGTGATCCCAGTCAGATGACTGTTCGGGAAAGCCGCACTTTCAAGCAGCATCTTTGAATAAGTCCTTATATGAGAATATCTCATAACAATCCTGACAAAGAGGGGGTCTGGGTTGAATTGTTTCAGACGATTAGGCGAGTTTTTAGTAACTTCTCAATAACCTCTGGCGATTTCGTTAATGGTTCAAAAAAACTGTAGACACAGGGGAGTTTTTCTGTCACAGTTTGCTACATGAACATTCCAAAAAGAAAAATTCCCGAATTACCG
>Ga0180009_10000378_pt1 | contig 63846 bp, 50 predicted proteins | sample OS_PC_MetaG_FD_123537 | JGI IMG/M metagenome (GOLD analysis project Ga0180009, IMG submission 123537) | Groundwater microbial communities from the Aspo Hard Rock Laboratory (HRL) deep subsurface site, Sweden - OS_PC_MetaG | ecosystem: Environmental > Aquatic > Deep subsurface > Groundwater... | reverse complement strand
TGACTACCGTAGCCCTGCTGTCGGTCCTCGCGACGGGTTGCCCGTCGGAGATTCAGCTCAACAACAACTACATCCCTGACGCCGCGTGGACCAACGAGTGTGATCCTTACGGGGACGACGACTCGGACGGGATCCTGAACCATCACGAGGGGTGCATGTACGGCACGGACACCGATGGGGATGGCGTACCGGACTATCTGGATTACGATTCGGACAACGATGGGCTGCCCGACGAGCTGGAGGCCGGGGACTCGGCCATCAACACGCCGCCTACGGACTTTGACGGGGACGGCATCCCGGACTTCCGGGACCTGGACTCGGACAACGACGGCGTCTCGGACGGCGACGAGGACCGGGACGGCAACGGCCTGGTGGGCCAGTGCGGTGTCTACTGCCCGAACCTGGACCCGGCGGAGTGCGGCCCGGGGCAGGCGTGCCTGGCCACGGGGCGGTGCGACCCGCCGGTGACCTTCGAGTGCGCCCAGGGCGAGACGGACCCGCTGAACCCCGACACGGACGGGGACGGCATCCCCGACTCCCAGGAGGGCTCGTTCATCTGCAACCCGCATTCGGAGTCGAACCCATCGGGCCGGCGGCCGGTGCTGTACTACACGCCCCAGGACGGCAAGTTCCAGATCGGCGTGGAGGCGACGGCGTCCATCCGGGAGCAGATCATCACCAACCGCTCGAACGAGGACTGCAACAACGGCACCGACGACGACGCGGACACGCTGGTGGACTGCGAGGACCCGGACTGCCACAACACCAGCAACTGCGGCGCGGTGAGTGTGACCTTCGACCTGGAGGACGTGAGCTCCAACACGGCGGGCTTTGCCTTCACGCGCAAGCCGCTGGCCGCGAGCGTCGAAGGCGAAAACACGATGATCATCAACGAGCTGATCACGGCCATGGGCGCATCGAACGTGATCATGCGGGCCTCGGGCTCGTCGAAGATCCTGCTGGACGAGTATCCGACGGTGGTGCGGGCCATGGTGGACCTGACGGGGCTTTCGGCGACCACGACGTCGGAGCTGCGCAACAAGGTGGTGTCGATTCTGATGGGCAAGCTGGAGAACGAGTATACGAACCTGCCCGAGGCCTTCGGCGCGGTGACGTCGAACTTCGTGCTGTCGTTCTCGGTGCAGCTGCGCACGCCGGAGCTGGGCGAGCCGTACATTGTGGTGATGGGGGCCATCAGCACGAACCTGGACTACAACGACTCGACGAAGTCCACGGGCTTCAACGTCGATGACGCGGCCAACGGCAGCGGTCTGGCGGCGCCGGGCAACCAGCACGAGCCCGAGTGCGAGACCTACCTGGTGGCCACCCAGCCCGTGGCGGACATCATCTGGATCATCGACGAGTCGGGCTCCATGAGTGAGGAGCAGCAGTCGGTGGCGGCCAACGCGGTGAACTTCTTCAACCGCGCCATTGCCTACGGCCTGGACTTCCGCATGGGCATCACGGACGTGCATCTGGGCAACAACGGCATCCTGTGCACGGCCCAGGGGCAGTCCAACGACTTCTTCCTGACGCCGACGAACCTGTCACAGTTCCAGGCCTGCGCCCTGGAGCCCTGGGGCTCGCTCACCTACGAGGGCGGCACCGAGCACGGCATCACCCAGGGCTACAACGCCATCCTGAACCACCTGCCCCGGGCCAACCTGCCCAACCGCATCCGGCCCGAGGCGCAGCTCGTGCTCATCTACGTCTCGGACGAGCCGGCCCAGGAGGTACAGACCTCCTGCGGCTACTCCCCGCCCTGGGACCCGGCCTGTATCCAGACCGAGATCCAGCCAACGCTCAATCTGCTGCAGGGCATCTCCAACCCCGAGGGCCAGGGCACCGCCCACGCCATCGTGGGACCGCCCCCCTCGGGCTGCTCCACCGCCGAAGTCGGCGGCGGCTACGTGGAGATCGCCTCGGCCACCGGCGGCCAGATCGCCGCGGTGTGCCAGTCGGACCTGGGCTCCACGCTCCAGATCATCATCGAGGACATCGTGGCCAACTCCTCCCCCGTGGTGCTGCACCACTACCCGATCTCCGTCAGCGTGGCCGCGTCCAAGGACGGCCTGGCCCTGGAGCGCAGCCGCTTAGACGGCTTCGACTACCGCTCCAGCGCCAACACCATCGTCTTTGTGAATCAGGCGTTCGACCCCCTCTTCCCCTCCGAGGTCATCGTCAGCTACGAGCGCTGGATCACCGACCTCATCCCCCCCGACTGATCCATCTTCAAAACCAGACACCGAATCCAATTCGAAAAGGCTAGGGACAGGTCAGGATGCGCTCAGGGATTCCGGGAGGGGCCGCCAGCTGAAAGGCGTGGTCGGGGATGGTGACGTTGATCTTCTGTTTGTGATACCGGATGATCACATCCGCCTTGGGATTACTCTGCCGGAACTTAATGACCCGCGGCAACATCTGGCCCCCCACCTTGCGGAACTTCTCAAACAGCAGCTCCAGCATGAGCTTGCCCTTGCCATCGCGCACGGTGGACTGCAGCACCCGCCAGGCCCCGGATTTCTCCCGCTGGATCCAGATGCGCTGCACGAGCTTTTTCTGGCTGTTCTCCACGCGCAATACTTCGGCGCCCTTGCACTTGTCCCAGGACACGGATTTTTTGTCGTGCGCGATCACCGGCGCGCCCCCCGACAGCGCGAGCCCAACGTCTTTGGGATGCAGGGCCAGCCCAAAGACCCGCGCGATGTTGCAGGGCTTGGCCAGCCCGCTGTAATAGACATGGTTTTTGTGGTCGATGGACGCAAACTGCTTGCCATCGGAAGTCAAGGTCACCAGGGCCGTGTCAAAAGGAGACACTGCTTCAAAACGCAGCTTTCCGTCCGCCGTGGAGAGGATGTAGACCTGCACTTTGATGCGCCCCTTTGTGCTCCATTGATCCACCTTGGCTTTGGTGCGCATGGTCTTCACCTGGACCCCCTGCCCCGCCAGCGCCGAGATGAGCGCTCGGGGGGTCGGGGCCGTATACGTACGACGGATGTTGCACGGACATCCGGCGAGCATCAGCACAAGCACCGCGCAGGCTGCAAAAGCCGCTGGCCGTGCCACGAACCGGGCCTGTGACGTGAAACAAGGGGTGGGACAAAATTCGGTTCGCATGGTGCTCACTTTCCACTGCTTGAGAGATCCGGCTGGGCTCACCGCACGATAGGACTACGGCCGCAGGCGCGCAATCTTACCTGCGATCACGGCTCGCCGGTGCAAGGCCGGACGCCGCGCCAGCGCCTGACGGTACGCCCGAAGCGCCTCGGCCTTGTGACCCAAAGCCACGCGGGCGTCTCCGAGGTGATGCCAGGGCTCGGCCAGGCGGGCGTCGGCGCGGGTGGCCTGGTGGAGCAGGACGACCGCCTCGGCATGGCGACCCTGACGATGGCGAGCCCAGCCGAGGCTATCGAGAATGAACGGGCTCAAGGGATCCAGCCGCCGTGCTCGCTCCAGCAATCGCACGGCCTCGCCGAGCGCAAGGCCTCGCTCGGCCAGCCCATACCCCAAAAGGTTGAGGGCCTGGGAGTCATCGGGGTCGTCGCGAATCAGCTGCCGGGAAATGCGCGCCGCGCGGGCGAAACGGCCGGCCTCCTCCAGTACAAGGGCCAGGAAATAGCGCTGCTCCGCATCGTCCGGAGCCCTGCTGCGCAGTCGCCCCACCGCGGTGACCGCGCGCAGGGCCGCGGAGACCTGTCCCCGCCTCGCGCATACCAGGGCCAGGGTCTCCTGAAGTTCCGCGCTGCGGGGCTTTTCCACCAACGCCAAACGGAGCAGCCGCGTTGCCGCCGGGGCCCACCCCTCGTTTTCGAGGATCTCAGCCTGGGCGATGCGAACGGCGACAAACGCCTTGCTGCCGTGCTTCACTCCGCCGAGCACCCCCAGGGCCACCTGCGGACCACGGCTACGCAGCAGCAGACGTGCCTTGAGCGCCAGCGCCGGCCCGTAGTCGGAGGACTGACGCAAGGCGCGCGTCGCGGCCCCAAGGGCCCGGGTCGGCTGCCCGAGGGCGTCGTAGAGCGACCCCACGAAGGAGAGAAAGCGCGCCGACGCGTGCACCTCCATGAGCTTCACCAGGTCCCGGGCCCGCTGTGGTTGATTGTGGACGCGATACAGCCGGAAAAGCTCCTGGGCCACCACGGGATCGTCCGCCGAGGCCTCCATGGCGTCGAGCAGGACGCGGACGGCACTCGCCCGGCGCCCCTGGAGCAGCCACAGCCGCGCCAGCACCAGCCGCGGCTGAACCGCAAAGGGCTGCGCCCGCAGGAGCCTCTCCAGCAACCCTACGGCCCGGGTCCGCTTTCCCTGCCGCGCCCAGGCTCGGGCGAGTCCGAAGAGCGCCTCCGCGTTGTCCGGGAGCCGCTTCAACAACCGACCGTATTCCGCCCGTTCCCCTGCCGGATCACCCAGACGCAGGCGCACCCGTGCCAACCACAAATACGTGCGCTCACTGTCCGGATCCAATTTCAAGGCCCGCTCCAGCACCCCTCGCGCAGCCCGCGGTCGATGCACGGCCAGCAGGCGCCCCTGCAAAAAGTAGCTCTCGGCGTAGGCGGGAGCTACCCGCTGGGCGTCGCGCGTCATCCGCAGGGCCTCACTCAGCCTCCCGCGGGCCAACAACAACTCCGCAATGCGCAGTCGCAGATAGGGAGATCCGGGATCCTCCGAGAGAGCCTGCCGCAGGTGGATCAGGGTGGCGCGGGCATCGTCATTTCCCCGCGCCATCTCCGCCAACAGAAAATGCCGGTAGGCCTCCGGGGGCACAAATCGACGGGCCGCGATCGCATGGCGCGCGCGAGGGTCCGGACGCCTGGGGGGAGGTGGGCCACCAGGAGCGGGGCAGGCGGCCAGGAACAACACACCGGCCGTCGCCGCCAGGTTTTTTCCGAAGGAGGACTGCACGGACTGGTACTGTGTCACAACCTGAGCTCCCGAACCAGCAGGTCATGGAACGCCGGGCGAAACCCGGCAAGGCGACGGTTGTCCGACCGCGGATGGATGCGGTTGGTAAGCAGCACCAGCCAATAGCCCGCGCGCGGATCCAGCCAGATCGAGCAGCCGGTGAAGCCCAAGTGCCCCACGGCGGCGCGATCCATCAACCGCCCGGCGGAACTGTACCCCGTTAGGCTGGGACCGTCCCAGCCCAGCCGGAAGCAAGAGCCGGGCACTCGTGCGGGCTGCCAGAACCGCCGCACCGTCTCGGACGCCAGCGTACCTCCGTCGCCCTGCCAGCTCTGCCAGAGATCCGCCAGCATGCGGTGGATCTCCCAGGCCGTGGAAAAAAGCCCGGCCTGACCGCATACGCCGCCCATGACCCAGGTAAGGTGGTCGTGCACCTCGCCCTGCAGCACCCGAGCCCGCCAGGGGCAGCGCTCAGTGGCCACGAAGGGACCCGCCGCTTTTGTGGCGGCCTCGTGGAGGACATATCCGGTGCGCTCCAGACCGAGGGGCTCGTGAAACCGCTGACGAAGATACCCGTCCAGCCGCTCGCCCGTACGAGTTTCCAGCAGCCACTCCAGCACCATGAACCCCAGGTCGCTGTACACGGAGCGGCTCCCCGGGGTGTACTCGAGCGGTGTGTCCGCCACCTGGCGCCGCATCCACGCCCGACGTTGATCCAGGGGCGCACTGAGCATGCCCGCGGCATCGGCCCGCTCATGCAGCGGCAACCAGGCCGGCAAACCGGAGCAGTGGCTGAGTAGATGCCAGGGCGTCAGCCGACCCAGGGGTGCCGGCAAGGGAAGGCTTGTGTCGAGGGGTTCGGCAAGCCCCAGGAGCTCGGCCTCCCAGGCAAACATGGCCGCCACCGAGGTTCCCAGGGCTTTGCTCACCGAGGCCAAATCGAACCGCGCCTCGGCCGTCAGCAGCTCCCCCCCACCCAACTGCCGGGCCAGCCCGTAGGTCCGGTGCAGGACGACCTCTCCGGCCGCGGCACAGAGCACGTCCGCGCCGGGAAAAACCCCCTCGGCCAAGGCCTGCTCCATCAGCATATCGACCCGGTCGGGGCCGTGCACATGCGCGCTTCGGTTCATGGGACCGTCCCACTATGTCACGGCCTTGCCGGCCAGACCATCGGGCAGGGCAAAAAATTGCTCACGTTCGCTCGGGCCTCCGCGGTACAAACATCCGCACCTCCAGGAGCCACGTGAAACAACTCACCTCCAGACTGCTCATCGGCACCCTGCTGGGTGTGGCCGTGTACGTGGTGATCTCCCTGTACGCCGACGTGAACGCCCTGGGCGGGCGACTCGGCAGTTTCAACTGGATCCTGCTGTTGCCGGTACTCGGTCTCACCGTCACCAACTATTTGCTGCGCTTCGCAAAGTGGCACTTCCTGCTCGGCCGCACGGGCGCCCGCGTGTCGCCGGGAGCCAGCCTGGGGGTGTTTCTCTCCGGGCTGTCCATGGGGATCACCCCGGGAAAAATCGGCGAGCTCCTCAAAAGCTATCTGCTCAAGCAAACCCACGACATCCCCATGGCGCGCACCGCACCGGTGGTGATCGCGGAACGCATTACGGATCTTCTGGCGCTCATGCTGTTGTGTCTGGTGGGGGTGTTCACCTACACCACCGAGCCGGGATTCCGCTGGCTGCTGGCCCTCGCCGGGGTGGCGGTGCTGGGCCTGACGGTGGTGCTCGCCTCGCGACGGCTGATGCGGGGGACAGCCGGGCTCTGCGCTCGATTGCCGCTCCTGCGGCGGATCGCACCCAAAATCGACGTTTTCGCCGACTCCATTTCAGCGCTGCTCTCGGCCGGTCCGCTGGCCTTGACCACCGGGCTCTCCGTGTTGGCCTGGCTCTGTGAATGTGTGGGCTTCTGGCTCGTCATCCGGGGGTTGACCGGCGTGTCCGCTCCCCTCCAGCTGGCGATCTTCATCTACGCTGCCACCACCGTGCTCGGTGCCCTGAGCTTCCTCCCGGGAGGATTGGGCGTGACCGAAGGCGGCATGACGCTGCTGCTGATGCGCATGGCCGAGGGCGTCAGCCGCTCGTCAGCCGCCGCCGTCACCATCCTGATCCGGCTATGCACCCTCTGGTTTGGTGTGGTGGTGGGCCTCGTGGCTCTGGCGATCTACCGCCGGCGAATCAGCGGCGATCTGGAGGTGCCCGAGAAGCTGACTCCGGCGATCGACGCAGGAAAACACAGCCCGGACTAACTACAATAATGGGCCAACAGGCCCAGCAGCAATAACGCCGCGGCCAGGCCGAAGTAGAACTTCGCGCGCAGTCCCAGGAGAGTCACGGGCACGTCCACATCCATGTAGCGGGTGGACTGGTCGCCGAGACCGACGGTGTCGGTCAGGTACTCCGCGTGCCGCTTGATCCGGGCGGTGATGGCCCCCTGCTCATCTTTCACCACGGTCCGGCCGAGCTGGGGATCGTACACGTCCAGAGACCACCGTGCCGCCCAATCAAAGGCCAGCTCCGCAAGCTGGGCGGCCAGCGCCTCACCGGCTCCTCCCGCGATGCTGAGATCCACCCCGAGCGGCCTTTGGGGGTCCCCCACGCCGGACTCCCAGCGGGGATCTCCGGCCGGATGCAACGCCACCGTGATGACGCCGCTCTCTCCATCATATTCCCACCCCCCCGCGGGGAGGGGTGCCACCTCCGGCTCGGCCCCGAGATCCGCCAGAATGCTGGTGGCCAGCTCGCTCCGGGATTCCGAGGCCCTAAGATAGAGCTCGTACTGCATGATCCATCCGACCTTACCGGAGATTGAATCCCCGGGGCAACTCCGCCGCCCCGGAATCTACCGGGTGCCCCATCCAGGCGGATTGCGGTACAGTCCGGTTTATGCGCCCACCCCCTTCACTCATTCTGGGCATTGACGAAGCCGGCCGCGGCGCTGTGCTCGGCCCGCTGGTGCTGGCCGGCTGCGCGTTGACCTCCACCCAGGAGGAGCAACTCCGCAAGGCCGGCGTGGCCGACAGCAAGGCCTTCGGCCCTCCCGCGAAGGCCCAACGCGTCCGGGCGGAGCTGGCCACACTCATCCGGGAGCGGGCCACCTGGTGCGCGGTGGTGGTCGCAGCGCCGGATCGCGTGGACGCCAGTGTGCGACGCCACCGGCTCAACGGATTGGAGCGGGCCCTCGCCGAAGAGATCCTGGGCGACGCCCCACGGGGCTGCCGGGTGGTGCTGGACGGACATCGTGTCTTTGAGCCGCTCTGTCGCCGGGTGGCCGGAGCGGTTTCCATGGACAAAGCCGACCAGCACGAGCTCAGCGTCGCCGCCGCCTCTATCCTGGCCAAAACCACCCGAGACCAACTGTTCGGCGAGATCCGCGCCCGGTACGATGCCGAGCTGGGTCCCATCCGCGGAGAAGGTTATCCAAACCCGGCCACCGCCCGCTTCCTGGACGCTTATTTCAACCTCCACGGGGAGCTTCCGCCCGAGACCCGCCGCACCTGGCAGTGGACGCCGCTGCTGCGCTACACCACCCCGGATCAGCGGGGAGAGCCCCGTTTGCTGAACTTCGACTGAACGTTGGAATGCGGAACGAAGGTCCGAAGCTATTTTCCCGACGAGGTGTTCGACCGATCGGCGCCGCGGCGACGGGCGGGACGCGCCTTCACAGGCGCATACTTTCGCCGCACGCGCTTTACCCGCTGGGCCCGCAGCGCTGCGTTGGTCTGACTGCGCTGGATCTGGGCCAGCATTGCGGTGCCGGTCTTTTCCCACTTGGGGTACTCACTGATGAGCTGGCGCGCGAGCTGGGCGGCCCGACTGTACGAGCCCCTGTACATCTCACATCGAGCCCACCCGAGAAGGGCGTCCGCGCGGCCGCTGTAACTCCGGTGGCCGCGCACCAGGGAGCCGAACATGCGACAGGCCACGGCAATCTGCCCCTTGGCGAGGTTCTTGCGAGCACGGTTGTGCAGCGCGGGCGGGGATATTTTCTTCGGGTTGGCTTTTTGTTGGACCGCCTTGGAGCCCACTGGACTCTTGTCGATGCCTCGTCGCAAATCAGCGGCCTGGTTGCTCGTCGGCGGCGGTGACTCGGCCGCCGTTTTCGGTTTGGCGGGTGCGGCCGCACCCCGGGTCACGCTTCCCACACCGAAGGCTACGCGCTTCTTCAACTTGGCTGCACGCCGACTCTGACGGCCCCGGAGACCGTTGATCTCAGCCTGATACCGGCGATCGCGTGCGGCCAGGCCGCCCTGCTTGTTCTTGTAACGGAAGTTCTGGGCCACGGCCGCAGAATCTCCATCGGGCCGACGCTGCTCTTTGTCCTGGTCGGATCCGGCCAACCCCTCGTCCTTAAAATTGTCGCGTTTCCCCGCCCCGCCCAAAGTGCCGCGCTCCGCAAGCACCGTGCGGGTTTCGCCTGTCGCGGGAGCAGACGCCGGCGCCCGGGCCACCGTGCGATCCACGTTGGGCTTCGCTTCGCGACCGGTGTCAGACCCCGCGCTCGGTCCGGTTCGCTGGGACAACAGGTAAAACACACCGCCGCCGATGAGCAGGACCGCCACCATGGCAAATCCCATGGCGGGCCGCAATACCACGCGCGGCAGCAGATCGCCCATCAGCTTGGCCCAGAGAGAGAGATGGGCGCGTTCGGCTTCGCGCATCAATCGCTCGGTAGCCGCCACCGAGGGCGTCAGCTCGTCTGAATGCTCTCGATATAGCTTCAGGATAGTGGCGAATGAACGGGCCTCCGTGGCCGCCGCCTCGTCGGAGTCGAGGTCAGCGGTGAAGGCCTCGCGCTGCGCGTCAGGCAGATCGTCGTAAAGATGGTCTACGACTCTGTTGTCAGTTTCCGGCGTTTTCACTGTCCTCACCGTTGCACGCTGGAGCCATGAGGGAACAAAACCCATGCCCGCCACAGAACTACCGCTGTCCCGAACCCCCGGTGCGGGTGCAGTCGGCCCCTCTGTCACGCGCCACCCTTTTTGGCCTAGCGACGCTCCTTCCGTGGCACTCAGCCACGCTCCGTGGTCCCGGCAAGCGACCCTCCTACCGGGAGACCACATCCGACATCAACGCACAACCAGTATAAATGATCTACCCCCGACACGCATTTGATGGTGACAAAAATAACCACACCCCTGAACTCACGGACGTGGGGCCCGACCCGGACGGGCCCACCAGACCAGGGCGATGATCGTCACCAGCACCCCCATGAGCGTCCAGAAGTACGCACAGCTCGTGTCCCGAAAGTAGTCTCCGAAGGCGATACCCAGACCCACCCCGGCCAGGACCCCGGTGATCGTGCGCCAACCATTGCTTCCCCGATGCTCGAACAATATTGAGCGGGACCAGTCGATGATCGCCGGTGTGACCAGAGAAAAGGCCGCGATCCAACGGTACTCGGATTCGAACCGCCCGATCGCCGATTCGAATCCCACGACCGTTAACAGCACTGGGTACAAACCCAGGCACCGGGCGCAGATGTGAATCCCGCGCCGATGCCCAACACGATAACAATGATGACTTTCACCGGGACCATGGTGGGAAAGCAGCACCCGCCAGCCTTGGGTAGGACCGACCTCGGGGCCGGTCATATTTCACACCGCCCGAGGGCCCGGCAAATCCCTTGGGCCAGGGCCGCCCACTGCGCCACCGGAACCGTTTCCGCGCGCTTTTCCAGTGGGATCCCAACCTCCTGGAGAATGGGTTCCAACGTCTCCCACGGCCACTGCGCGCCGGCCCGCAAGCTGTTTCGTAAGGTCTTACGACGCTGGGCAAAGGCCGCCCGGAGCACCAGGTCGTGCACGGTCAGACAGCAGGGTGAAAGCGCCGGGGCCGGCTCGAATCGCACCACGCTGGCCGCCACCCTGGGGGCCGGACGAAAGGACCCGGGGGAAACATCAAAGAGCTTGTTTACCCGGGCGCGCTGCTGGGTCACCACCGACAGCAACCCGTAGTCGCGCGACCCCGGACCCGCGCACAGCCGCACCGCCACCTCGCGCTGGAACATGAGCACCAGGCGCTCGAAGAGGGACCCCTGGTCGAGCGCTCTCCGCAAGATGGCCGCCGCGGCGTTGAAGGGCAAATTGCCCACCAGGAGCAGAGGCCGCCCCGCCGCGAGGGCGAGGGGGGCATAATCCAGCCGAGCGCCGTCAGTGAGCAGCACTTCGAGCACCTCTGGTCGGGGCACCACTGTAGGCAAGGCCTCGGCCAGCTCGCGATCCAGCTCCACCGCCACCACGTGCGCACACTGCTCGGTGAGAGGCCCGGTGAGGGCCCCGGGACCCGGCCCGATCTCCACCACCCAATGGGAGCGCGTCGCGCCCAGGGCAGCGATGATCTTGTCACGCACGCCCGGGTTGATCAAAAAATTCTGACCGAGGGATCGTTTTGCCCTCGGCAGCCCAGGGGGACGACTCATGTAGGCCGCCCCACCCACGAGGAGACGGCGTTTGTTGCAAGATCTGCAAACCGCCCAGCCTCCAGGAGACGCTGCCCCGCCACAGCCACCATGGCCGCGTTGTCGGTACAGAGGATCTGGGGCGCGATGAACAGCCGCCATCCCGCGCGCTCAGCCGCCTGCTCCATGACCGCGCGCAAGCGGGTGTTGGCCGCCACGCCACCGGCCACCACCACCTGTCGCAACTGCGTGTGGTCCGCGGCCTGACACACACGCTCGACCAACACGTCCACCACCGCCTCCTGAAAGCTGGCGCACAGATCCGCGAGATCCGCGGCGTCAGCAGGATGTCCCCGTCGCGCGAGGTGCTGCTTCACCGCGGTCTTGAGCCCGGAGAAAGAAAAATCCCAGCCGCGCTGTCCCCGCAGGGCCCGGGGAAATCGAATGGCCGCCGGATCCCCTCGTGACGCTTTTTCATCGAGGATCTTCCCCCCCGGATATCCCAGGCCCAGCAGCTTCGCCACCTTGTCATAGGCCTCGCCGGCGGCGTCATCCCGGGTGGCCCCGAGTACCTCCAGGTCAAAGGCCGAGCGCCGCACACCAATCACAGTATGCCCGCCCGAAGCCAACAGACAGATGTGCGGAAAGGACGGACCGCCGTCCAAACGATCAATGAAAGGCGCTTCGAGGTGCGCCAGCAGGTGATCGGCCGCGAGCAGGGGTATGCCGGTGACATACGCCAGGGATTTTGCAAATTGCAGTCCCACCAGCAGGGCGCCGACGAGGCCCGGTCCGGTGGTCACGGCTACGCCCTGCACCTCCCTCAGGGTCACCCCGGCCGATTCAAGGGCGGCGTGAACCACGGGTACGATGTTCAGTACATGGTGACGAGACGCGAGCTCAGGAACCACGCCTCCGTATTCGTGATGTATGTCCACCTGGGATGAGATCACGTTGCTGTGGATTCGAAATCCGTCATCCACCACCGCAGCCGCGGTCTCGTCACAGGAGCTCTCTATGCCGAGTACCAGTCTACCGGCCACAGGTACCTACTTGAGCCCGTCCAGCTTCTGCTGGGCAAAGCGGGCCCACTGACACTTGGGGCAGAGCTCGATGGCGCGCCGGAGGGCAAATTTCGCCTCGGTTTTCTGTTTGAGCTCCACGAGGCTCCAACCGATACGCACCCACGCCTCGGCGTTCTGGGGCTGGTAAGAGACGGCCTTGCGACCGAAGTCCGCCGCGGCCTGATACTTCATGCGGTCAAAGGAGCTCTTGCACTGGTCGGCGCTGTGCTCTCCCAGAAGCTTCTTGGCCCCCGCGTGGGCCCGGTCCAGGGCGAGCACTGACTCCAGCAGGGCCACGGCTTTGGCGGCCTTCCGCTTCCTGAACAGCTTTTTGGCCTCGGCCACCTTGTCATCGAGCGCCTTGGCAGCCACCGCAGGATCCACCGTCGTGGCGTCCGCACCCGCATCCACCGGAACCCGGCGGGCTACGGTGGAGTCAAGGAGTCGAGGTTTCACGACGGCGTCTTCGGCATCGGTGACCGCGGGTTTGACAGGCCCCTCCCCGGCCCCTTCGTTGCCGTTTCCGCACTTCCGGCTGAATATCACGACGGCCAACACAACCACCGCCACGGCAACCACCGCGAACAGGAATGTATTACGCCCCGGCGCCTCTGAGCCAGGCGCAGCGTAATCCAGCTCCGCATTGTCCACATCCACCGGTTGGTCCACGACATCGGTCACTACGGGTTGACCGTGGGTGTCCCCGGGGGCTTGCTTGGCCCTCGGCGCGACGCCCTTTTTCAGGGGGGTTGTGGGCCGGTCTTTGCCGTGTTTCACCCGCTCAAGCTTGGGCGCCTCGAGCTTGGGCGCCTCGAGCTTGGGCGCTGCGGGTGTTGGCTCAGCGCCGGCTTTGGGACCTTCGGCGGACGCCTTCGCGCGTCGGTGCGGGCCACCCTTTCCGTCTGCGTTGGACACCGCGGCGACCGGCTGTTTTTTGCGCAGCGATACGGTCTGCCGAGCGTCGGATTTAGACGTCTCGGAGCTGGCCGTGCCAATGACCCCCGAAACCGTGGAATGCGGGGGTCCGGGCTCCTGTGAGGCGATCTCCAGCTTCGGCCCACGTGCAAGCTCGGGCATCACCCGGTTCACCACGTGGATCTCGCCGGAGGCCGACACCCGGCTACCCTGGTTCGACTCGTCCACCTCGAGAACGTCGCCCTCCTCCAAAAAGGCAACCTCGGCGGGTTTGTCGTCCTTTCCGGCTCCCAAGGCGACATCTTCCGAGCCTTCAATGGACGGCTGCTCAGATGCGGGAGGAGGCTCGGAAACGACAGCCATGGGTTTGGAAATGCGCGAGAGGTTCCGGAGGATGGGTTTTAACTCCATGGGCGACACCGGCGGCAGGGGCCGGGGGGCAGGCATGGAGGAAGGGAGCGGACGAATACTCCCCTCGGAGCGGGCCATTGATTCCTTCGGAGGGGACGCCTTGGCGAAGTGCTGTATTGCGACGTTGCCGCGTGATGGTTGCACCTGGACGGCCTCTGCGGGATCGGCCGCATCGGACTCGGACGCATCGGACTCGGGTTCGTTATCCACCGCTGCGGGCTTGTCCTCGTCAGCAATGGGCTCAGCCTCGATCGGCTCGGGCTCGGTCGTTTCGGCGACGGGTTCCTCATCGATCGGCTCGGGCTCGGTCCCTTCGGCCTCATCCACGGCGTCTGCGGGCTCGCCGATCTCCGAGCCTGGGGAAGACGCAGGTGCGGCCGCAGCCTCATCCACGTCGTCGGGTGGAGGCTCGGCACCGCGCTCGGGGGCCCGCTCCGTGGGCAGGGAAAACTCAGAGAGTCCCACGTCGGTTTCAGCCACCCGCTCTTGAGGCTCATGGTCAGGATCGGGCTCTAAATCGAAATCGAAATCGGACGACTCGGCCGACGGCGCTTTCCCGCTGAAATCGTCCCTGTCCGGCGCTTTCCCGAAGGTGTCGTTCGTGTCGCCCCAGGGGCGATCCGGCGTGGGAAACGGTTCCCGACCCGGGCGGCCGGCCCGGGCGACACCGGACGACTGCTGCAGGTGCATATCCAGTGGGGCGAGAGGATCTTCCTCCTCGTCCTCGGGAGCAGCCTTGACGAACCCAATGCCCCGTTCGGTAATACGCCGCGGACGATGCTTGGACCGAGCCAACGCCGCGTCCACGTCCGCCTCCGGCTGATTTTGAGCCGCCCCGGAGGGTTTTTTCACAACTCCGGAGAACGCGGCCGCGGCCGCCAGGGGATCACGCAGCCAGCCTTCCAGGGAGGGCGGATCCAGCTCTTGGGCCGGTTCTTCCTGCTCTTCGGACTCAAAGATCAGACCCTCAAAATACAGCTTGCTGATGAGCTGCAGGGTGTCCAGGTCCGGGAGGTCGCAGTCGTCCACCACCTGCTGCAGGCTGCGCTTGCTGTCAAAGAGCCTGAGCACCTGGTTGACCTCGTCGGGTATCTCGGAGAGGCGCTCGGAAAGCTCCCGGTAGTCCACCTCAAAGGTCGCCGTCAGCGGGGGCAATTCCTCGAGGAGCCGACCCCATTCGTCCATACGTCGCAGCCCTTCCATGAGAAGGCCCTGGTTCGACAGATTGATCGCCTCTTCCCGATGAACGGACTTGAATTCGACCTCAAACTCTCCTTCTGACCAGATGAGCAGGCGGTAGATGGCATTCTCAGCCTTGAGGCGCCCGAGCTCAGCGTCGATCACCTTGCCGTCCCGGAAATAGACCGCGCCGGTGACCCCCTCGAAATCGTTGAAGTGGATCACCCCGGACTTTCGACTGATCTCGATGGTCTGAATCAGGTCCACCACGGCCATGTCGGCCAGGCTTCCCTCAAATTTGGTCCGACTGTCTCGACGCTTGATCCGCTCCCGCTGGACCTTCTGCAGCAAGATCCGCACCCGGGTCACGATCTCTTTAATGTAGATGGGCTTGGTGAGGTAGTCCTCCACGCCCAGCTCGAGTCCTCTGATCTTGTCCTCGATGGATTTCTGGCTCGTGAGGAAGATGAAAGGAATCGACTGCCAGGAGGGGTTGTCCTTGAGGCGTCGGCAGAACTCGAACCCGTCCATCTCATCCATCCGGGTGTCCGAGATGATGAGGTCGGGTTCGGCCATCTCGACCTTTTCCACGGCGTCTACGCCGTTGGTGGCCGTGGTGACCACGTAGCCCGCCTTTTTGAGGCTGACCTCGAGCACGCGCAAACTGCGCTGGTCACCGTCTACGAGGAGTAGATTCTGCTTCGCCAAGGGTTCTCCAAAAAAACGTCGCCGGTGTTCAGCAACTTTGAGGATTTTACCGTAAACTATCAGCCTGTCTATTTCAAGCTGGAGCGGTGCCTTGGCGAAATCCCCCCGGGGACAGAGAAATCCCGAAAAGACCCTGGAAGAGCTTGCCCGGGAGCTTGGGTGTCTCCCTCCTCCCGGGGCCCTGGAACGGCTCGCGGAGTACGCCGCTTTGATCCAACGCTGGAACCGTCGGAAGCGCATTGTGGGCAGCCGGGAACCCGGAGAAATCGTCGGCGTGCACCTGGCCGACGCCCTGGCCCTGGCGGGTCGACTTCAAAAGCTTGATCCGGCGGGTGAGACCTTGCTTGACGTAGGAAGTGGCGCCGGGCTCCCGGGCCTGGCCGTGGCGCTGTTGATCCCCTCCCTTAAAACGTCTTTGTGCGAGGTGTCCGAAAAACGCGTGGCCTTCCTCCATCACGCCCGTAGAGTGTTGGAGGCCCGATTTGAAATTCTCCATGAAGACGTGCACAAGCTGGCCATGCGACTGGATGGATTTGATCACGTGGTCAGTCGAGCCGTATTTGAGCCGCCGGAGTGGTTGGAGGTGGGCCGCCGCTGTGTGCGCCCCACGGGGCGCATCTGGTGCATGGTCACCGACCGGCAACAGGAGCAATACCAAATAGATGGAGAGCAATTCCACTATTCCGTGACGGGTGGGCGAAAGCGGATACTTCTGTATCTACAGGGTCCGGATTTCAAGTGAAACGGACCCATATTCTGGATTCGAATCACTGATAAAACTTGTTTAGAACAACACAAAAGCCATAAAAAACAGGTGTTTACGTTAGGATTCGAAGTTGTTTCACGTGAAACATCTCGCATTGTCAACCCTACTGTCACTGAAGGGTTGACATTTGTTCCGGAATCGAAGATCTCAGTGCCATGCCCAATGACCCTTTCAGCCCCACCCATTCCTGGCTGCGGCAGGAGCTTAGCCGACTGGACGCCCAGGGACTACGCCGCCATGTCATCACCATCGAAGACCGTCGCCCTGGCGAAATCTCCCTGGCGGGACGCTGGCTTCACGATTTCACCGGCAATGACTATCTCGGCCTCACCCTACACCCAGAATGTGTGCGCGCCGCGAGGCAGGCCCTGGAGCGTTCGGGGTGCGGCTCGGGAGGATCCCGCATCGTCACGGGCGGTATCCCGCCCCACGCAGCCCTGGAACAGCAGCTTGAGGACTTTACCGCGAGCACCTGTCTGGTGTTCCCCTCTGGGTACCAAGCAAACCTCGGCAGCATATCGTCGCTCTGTCAACGCGAAGATACCATCTTCTCCGACGCTCAGAATCACGCCAGCATCGTAGATGGTTGCCGTCTCAGCGGAGCCAGCATCCGCGTCTATCCCCACGGCCGGTGGGACATTTTGGAAGAGTGGCTTTCCAAGCCGGACGAGGGGCGACGCTGGATTGTGACGGACACGGTCTTCTCCATGGACGGCAGCCTCGCGCCCGTGACAGAGTTGGCGCGCCTTTCCCAGGCTCATGGAGCGCCGCTCCTGGTGGATGAAGCCCACGCCATGGGTGTGCTCGGACCCGGGGGCCTGGGCCACTGCGCCGGGCAAGGGGTCACGCCCAGTCTGCTCATGGGCACTTTTAGCAAGGGATTGGGCAGCCATGGAGCCTTCACCGCGAGCACCGATCTCCTGGCACATTGGCTGATGAATCGCGCCCGCTCCTTCTTCTATACAACCGCCCTTCCACCGGCGGTGCTAGGTGCCTCGAACCAGGCCCTGACCGTGAGCCGCAGCGCCGAAGGCGATCGCCTGCGAAAAAAGGTCCTCGGCCAGGCCGCCAAGCTTCGACTTGCCCTGCGAGAGGCTGGTCTGGAGGCCAGCGGAGACGGCACACCCATCGTTTCGCTGGTTTTTGACAACCCCGCCCGGGGCACCGAGATTCAGAACCGCTTGAACGAAAGGGGGTATCTGGCGTGGTCGTTCCGACCCCCAACCGTGCCACCCCGAACCTCTCGACTCCGTATTTCCCTGAGCGCTTCCCACCGCGAGGACCAGGTGGACGGGCTCGGCAGGGCACTCATCACGGTGCTCCACCCGGCGCCCCGGAGGAACCATGACTGACAACCATCACTGGGCCGAGCTGGACAAACGGGTGCTATGGCACCCCTTCACCCGCATGTCCGGCTGGCTCGACAGCGAGCCCCTGATCATCGACTGCGCCGAAGGACATTACCTCATCGACACCCAGGGCCGCCGCTACCTGGACGGCGTCAGCTCCCTGTGGGTGAATCTCTTCGGACACCGCCGTCCGGAGATCGACGATGCCATCCGCCAGCAGCTGGATCGGGTCGCTCACTCCACCCTGCTGGGGCTGGGATGCACCCCCGCCGTGGCCCTGGCCGCTCGGCTCGTGGAGCGCACCTATGATCCCCTGACCCGGGTGTTTTACTCCGACAACGGTTCCACCGCGGTGGAGGTGGCCCTGAAGATGGCCTACCAGTACTGGCAGATCCTGGGCAGACGGTCCAAGACCCGCTTCCTGGCGCTGGAAGAGGCCTATCATGGAGACACCCTCGGATCGGTCAGCGTCGGGGGCATTGATCTTTTCCATCGCATCTTCCATCCGCTGCTCTTTAATGTGTCGCGGGTACCCACGCCCTACTGGTATCGGGACGGGGATGGACAAGACCCGGAGGGGTGCCGGGATCGCTGTCTGGCGGCGCTGCAAACCACCTTGGAGAGCCACGCCGACGAGCTCGCCGCCCTGATCATCGAGCCCCTGGTTCAGGGGGCCGCGGGCATCATCGTACAGCCGGAAGGATACCTCAGAGAGGCCGTGCGCCTGAGTCGGAAACACGACGTGCTGGTGATCTTCGATGAGGTCGCCGTGGGCTTCGGCCGCACAGGCACCCTCTTCGCCGGAGAGCAGGAGGGCGTCGCGCCGGATCTGCTCGCGCTGGCCAAAGGCATCTCCGGCGGCTACCTGCCCCTGGCGGCCACCCTGACCACTGACGCCATCTTCGACGCCTTCCGAGAATGTCCCAGCGAGCTGGGAACCTTCTTTCACGGGCACAGCTACACTGGCAACGCGTTGGCATGCGCCGCGGGGCTGGCTTCGCTTGATCTATTTGACAGTACCGAGATCCTGACGCGTCTCCCGGAACGTACCGCGCGGTTGGGTAGGCTGCTCAATGAGCATGTGGCGTCCCTGGAGCACTGCGGCCAGATCCGTCAGAAGGGGCTCATGGTGGGCATCGAGCTCGTGCAGGATCGCGCCACCCGGAAGCCCTATGCCGCCGAGCAGCTCGTGGGGGTCAAGGTATGCCAGCGGGCGCGAGACCTTGGGGTGATGCTACGGCCCCTGGGTCCGGTCATCGTGCTGCTACCTCCCCTTACCCTGGATGATGCAGAGCTCTCCCTCCTGGTTACCGTCGCGGCCCAGGCCATCCGGGAGACCACCCGTTGACCTCCACCGGACTCACCCCCACCCCAAAGCTGGCGTCGCTACTCTGCGTCGTGGGCACAGACACGGGAGTGGGCAAAACCGTGGTGGGAGCAGGTCTGATCCACGGGCTCCGGGAGGCCGGCGTGAACGTTGTCGCCTTCAAGCCTGTGGAGACGGGACTGGTGGAGGGTCTGCCGCCCGGTGGCGAGGCTGCCGACTGGCAGCGGTTGGCTGCGGTCAGCGGCCAGGAACCCAGGACGTGTTTGGGGCAGTCCTTTCCGCTCCCGGCGGCACCCCTGGCCGCGGCCAGGGAAGCGGGTCAGCGGGTGGAGCTCACGCAGCTCGAATCCCAGCTGCAAAACCTTCGGCGAGGGCGGGATCTGGTGGTGGTGGAAGGCGCAGGGGGTCTCTGCGTTCCCTTTGCCCAGGATCTACTCTGGGCCGATGTGATCGGACAGTGGTCCCTGGAGTGCCTGGTGGTGGGTCGACTGGGGCTGGGTACCCTGAACCACACCCTCTTGACCCTTGCGGACCTGGACCGGCGAAAGATACCGGCACTGGGCGTGATCCTCAATACCCTGTTCACCCCTGGTCCAGAATCAGCGCAAACACCTGTTTTAATTGATGAATTCGGCGCATGTCCCGTCTGTGGGGTCATCCCCCTGGGCTGTATATCTCCCGAGGAGGTGGCCGAGGTTCTCCGGAGCACCGGCCTGATGAAGCGGCTCACTTCCCGATACAAAAACGGCTGAAGATCTGATCCAGAACGTCCTCGGTGATCCCCTCCCCGGTGATCGCGCCCAACGTGATCGTCGCCTCGCGCAGGTCCAGCGCCACGAGCTCTTCGGCGTCTCCCCGGCCGAGGCCTTGCGCGGCGTCGGCGACCCGGGCCCGGGCCAGGCGTAGCGCCTCCTCGTGTCGCTGCTCGCTCACCAAAGGCAGCTCCTCGTACGCCACCTCGACCCCCTCGAAACGGTCACGAAGGGCCTCCCGGAGTGCCGGCACACCGTCACCGGTCATGGCAGAGGTGACACCCAGCACCGCCGGACAAAGCGCTGCCACCTGCGCCGGCGTCTGATCCCCTACGCGATCGGCCTGATTGAGCACCACCGCCACGTCCTGGTCAGAGAGCTGATCCAGGAGCCTCTGATCCGCAGAGGTCATGCCCTCGGCCAGGTTGATGACCAACAACACCAGGTCCGCGTGGCGCGCCTGATCAAGCGCGGTTTGCGCGCCCAGGGATTCGGCCGGATCGGCCCCGGACCGCTGTCCGGCGGTGTCCACGATGGTCAGCCGCAAGCCCCCCAGGGAGAGCTCATCTTCCAGCCAGTCCCGGGTCGTCCCCGGGGTCGGATGCACGATGGCGCGATCCCGCCCCACCAGCGCATTGAGCAGACTGGATTTGCCCACGTTGGGGCGCCCCAGCAGTACCACCCGCGCTCCTTCCCGAGCCAGCCGCCCCGCGGGGGCCTGGGCCAAAAGCGCGTCCAGATCAACGACGACGCCCTCCAAACGACGAATCAACCGGTCCACCGGGAGGTCCACCAGCTCCTGGTCAGGAAAGTCGAGCCGCGCCTCCACCTCGGCCAACACCCGGACACAGCCCCCGCGAACTTCACGTAGCGCATCCCCCAGACCCCCGTGCAACTGCCGCAGGGCCACGCGACGGGCCCGCTCGCTCTGGGCTCCCACCAGGGCGCCCACGGCCTCGGCCGCGGCAAGGTCCACACGACCATTCAAAAAGGCGCGCAGGGTGAACTCCCCGGGACGCGCCATGCGTGCCCCCGCCTCCAGACAAGCCCCGATCACCGCCGTCACCGTGGCCGAACCTCCATGGGTCTGCAGCTCCACCACATCTTCCCCGGTATAACTCCTGGGACCGGCCATAAAAACCACCATGGCCTGATCCAGGAGCTCGCCGCTCCCGGGATGCACCACCCGACAAAGTCGCAGGCGCCGCACCGCCCCACCCCGCGCCAACGCCGGCACCAACCGCGCCCCCACCCCGCGCACATCATCCCCCGACAACCGCACCACCGCCACCCCCGCCGCCCCCGCCGGACTCGCCAACCCCACAATCACATCCCGTTCATTCAATTCTCTCCCCTTTGCACCCCAACACTCCTCGTCGATACCTGCTCACACAGCGGGCGAAAAAGCAGGTCCTGTTCTTTTCCCTCTTTCATCTAAGCCGCCTCCCGACCAGCAAGCGCAGCCCCACGAAGGATTTGGCCGCAGCCGATCCTGGCCGCGTCCTCTCGGTCAGAGCGGCCAAGGCCAAGGTCCTCGGCGCCGGCGCCTCGAGCGGCGAATGCGCGAGCGCCGGTTCGGCGAGCGGTGATGAGCACGCGTAAAGAACGAACGAAGCTGGAGATTGTTTGGCGGACTGCGGCGGATTGCGACGAGGGTCGATCGACATCAGTCAGAGTGGTTCATGTACCACTGATGCACCATGGTCAGCACCGTGTTGGTAAGGATGTACAGCGTGAGCCCGGACGGCAAAAACAGCATGAAGAAGGTGAACATTGCCGGCATCATGTACATCATCATTTTGGCCTGCTGATTGTCGGCCGTGGTGGGGGTCATGCGCTGTTGCAAGAACATGGTGGCGCCCATGAGCAGCGGCAGGATCGGCACCGGGTAACCCATGACGTGGAAGGCCACGTCGGGTTTGGTGAGATCGCCAATCCAACCAAAAAGCGGCGCCCGGTACAGGTCCACCGACACCATGAGCGCCTGGTACCAGGCGATGTAGATGGGCATCTGCAACACCATGGGCAGACACCCGGACAGCGGATTTATCTTGTGGGACTTGTACAGCGCCCACATCTCCTGCTGGAAACGCTGCTTGTCTTCGCCGCACTCCTCCTTGAGCTTATCGATCTCGGGCTTGAGGTCGGCCATGCCCTTCATGGAGCGCATCTGCTTCATGGTCAGCGGCGCGGTCAGCAGCTTGATCAGAATTGTGAGCAGGATGATGGCGATGCCCCAGTTCCCCACCACCTTCTGAATCTGCTTCATCATCCAGATCATGGGCTGGCCAATGAACCAAAAAAGTCCGTAGTCGATGGACTCGCTGAGCTTGGCGTGGGTGCTGCCCACCCTGACTTTGTTGAGCTCATCAGAAATCTTCGGGCCGGAGTACACCTTAAAATGCCAGGTGGCCACGGACCCCCGGTGCGGAGGGGCGTGCAGTTTCTCGTCGGGAAACAACACCGAGGACATGAGGATGGGCTTGACCTTGAGGTTGCCCTTGGCCGTGGGGTGATCGTCGTCGGACAGCCGACACACCACGTCCTTTTTTTCGTCCATGGCCACGGCAAACAGGAAGTACATCTCGTCGATGCCGATCCAGCGCACCTTGCCGGTGAAGGTGTGATCCTTGCTGGGTGTGCGGCGACAGGCGCAGGTGGAGGCGTCGCAGCCCATACAGCCCTTGTCGCTTCCTCGGATGGAAGACAGAGTGCGCATGAACACCTTGTCCCCCACCATGCACACGGCCTCTTTTTTCAGGGAGACGGGATTAAAGAAGCTGCGGTTCTCCTTCTCGGCGTCCACCGACGGAATGAGCAACCTCATCTTCACGGTCTGCAGGGTGGTCGAGCGGTTAATCACCCGGATCTCCATGTCCCAGGCGTACGATTTGTCCGGGTCCACCTCGTAGAGGCGCTCGATGACGACCTGAGGGGGCGCCATGCCGGGGTAGCTCACGGGCCAGCGATAGCCAAACACCTGCTTGCCGCGGCGCTTGACCACATGCGCTCCTTTGCCCCGGTGCAGAGCAAACTTTTTCCCATCCCACCGCAGCCGATCCCAGCTCTGGTAGTCCCAGTGGGGACGCGGATGACGGCGGGGGAAAGGCGGCACGCGGAAGCTGCTGCCGTCGAAGTCCAGGCGCAGGGGATACCAATAGGGATGCCAGGTACGCACCAGGTTGACCTGCTGCTCCTTGCCCTTTTTTGCCTTTTTTCCCACCCCCGTGGTCAGCTCCCGGTAGCGCTTCTTTTTCAGAATCACATCCTGGGGTGTGCCGCCCCAGTTGGTGAAATTGAGCTTGAGCAGCTTGCCTTCCACCCGGGTGATCTGCTGCCGATTGCGCTCGGGCTGTTTGGCAGCCAGCAGCGTGCGCACCCGGGCCAACGCCGCTTGCACGGGCTGGCTGGCCGGATCGATCTGCTGGGCGTCCTCCAGGACCTTGACGGCCTCGAGCACGTCCTTTTTTTGGATCAGCGTGGCCAGCTCTACCCGGAGTTGCACGTTCCCCTTGGCGAGCTCTCCGGCCTGACGATACTTCCTCAACGCGCCAGCGTCCTTACCGAGAGCGCGCAGGGCCCGGGCCATGCCAACGTGCGCCAGGGCGTCCTTGGGCGTCTGCTTCACCAATTGCTGCCACTGCGCCAAGGCGCCGTTATGCCAGCCGGCCCCGGCCAATGCGCCGGCGGTCGTGGCCAGCGTCTTGGCCGCCTTGAGATTCAGACCGAGGCGCAGCTGCACGGCAGCCAGGTCTCGGCTCACGTCAATCTGCATGGGGTCGAGACGCAAAGAGCGCTCGAGCACCGTCACTGCCTTGGGAGATTTGTCATTAATCAACAGCTCAAACCGCGCTGCATGGTACATGGCGCGGTGATCGCCGCCCTTGTCCAGGGCGCCCTTGCAGGGGCCCTGGGCCGCCATGGCGTTCTTGGCGTCCACCGCAAGCCGGCACTGCTGCGTGAGCACCAGGGCCCGATGCGCGTCGCTCTTGGCCGCAAACAGGGCCTTGCGCAGGTGGGCCGCTGCCGGTCCTGATTTTTTTGCGGTGATCGCGCACAGGCCATCCAGATACGCCTGGTGAAAAGCCTTGATGGGGGCGGTGGCGATGAGTCGGGCCACCGCCCGCCTGGCCGTGGTATCAAAGCCTTGTTCGCAGGCGAGCCGGCCCTGGTCGACGAGCTGGTCGTCTTTGGCCGCCAGGCTCACAGCGCGATCCAACAACAACTTGGCCGCATCGCGCTTGGATCGGTCCAGCGCCCAGCCGTAGCGCGTCAGCAGGGGTTTAAGCTCGGTGATGCCCTTCACGGTGAGATCGGCGTCGGAAATGGACTTGGGCACCCCGATGGTCGGGCCCGTGTCCTTGGCGGCGGCTTTCCCTTTCACGGGGCTCGGCCGCTTGGCCTTCACCACGGTTTTTCCAGCGGGCTGCACGCCGGGATCGGTGACCGTGACCGGGGCCTTCTTCGGCGTATTGTCAGTTTCTTTTTTCTCGGGGAAGAGCCATCGATAACCGATGATGCCGAGCAGGAAAAGCACGCTCACGCCCATCACGATATAAAGCTGTTTCTTGTCCACGGGGGTTCTATCTCCGGATGAGGTCTACGCCCTGACTAGGGCGGATCGTAGCCGCCGGCATGCCAGGGATGACAGCGCAGCAGGCGCAGCAGGGTGCGATACAAGCCCACGAAGGGTCCATGTTTGCGAATGGATTCCACGCCGTACTCAGAGCAGCTCGGATAGAACCGACAGCGTGGGGGCAAAAGCGGCGAAAGGAGCCGGCGGTACAGCAGGATCGGGGCCAGCAGCAGCCACACCAGGGGCAGCTGAATCAGCCGGCCGAGGGAGAGTCCTTTACCGGCGCCACGCAGTCCCAGAACTCCGACAGCTGTTGTTGGATCGACTGATAGTTGGCGTGTACTGCCCTCGGTCGGGCAATCACAGCCACATCCAGCGGTTGCCCGGACCGCTCGAGGTCGAGGCGTCTGAAGGCCTCCTTGATCCAGCGCTTCACCCGGTTGCGCCGCACCGCCTGCTTGGCCACCTTGCGGCTCACGGTGATGCCCAGCCGAGTGTTCGGTGTTCGACCGCCCATCCAGAGAATCACCAGGTCGCGGGTGAGGTGCTTGCGCGCACGCCGCTGCACCAGCAGATAGTCCCGCCGCTTCTGGAGTCTGAGGGTCTTGGGCCAGCAATGGCCGGTACGACAGGGATGTCGCGTCACGCTGGCATTCCGTGGGGGAAGAGCCCGGGGTGCTGGACATTTTTATCCTGGACCGGGCCTGTGCTTCTACTTTTTGGGCGTGGTGATGGAAAGACGCTTGCGGCCCCTGCGCCGCCGTCGCGCCAACACCAGACGACCGTTTTTGGACGCCATACGCTTGCGGAAGCCATGGGTCCGATGTCGACTTTTGTTATGTGGCTGATAGGTCCGTTTCACGACGAAGCTCCTGGTGATGGGTCCATGGGTTAAGGGTGCAGCCTAATATCAGGAGACCGGGCCCCTGTCAAGGTCCTTCGCTTATTCCACAACCGCGGACACCACGCGATCGTTTCTTACAGCTCACAATACCCGCCGTCCCGGATCTGAATCCCATCTTACGAAGTGGATCGGATCCCGATCAAAGCAAAACGCACTGACCCAATGCACATGGGCACCTGCCACGTCCCGGGTCGGCAAACCTATGCGCAAGAGGACTTTGGGTCACCCCGGGTCGATCAGATCCCCATGAAACAAGGGCCCCCAGAATATGGACAAAGTAATAACATCTATTCTCCTTATTTTTCAATACGTTAGGTGTGTTGTCATTGTGCCCGTTTTTCCGACCCCCGGCTACCGGAAGGATCCACTTATCTATTTCCCAAGAATTGTCACGCAGTTTGGTTTTCCGCACGGATTTTTGCTTGCCAGGCTCCCGGTGGCCGATGATACTCAGCGAACTGTTACACCGCATTGATATCCTCATTCCCGTGGATTCGAACCACATTTGGAGGCCCGATCAATCGGTGGAAAACGGGCTGCCGGTTCTCCTGTAACCGACTAAGAATTACAAGATTTTTTTGTTTTATCCACCGTTGTGGATAACTCTGTGGATAACTCTGCGGATCCGACTCCTTTACTGGTGACAGGACTCTATGAACCCAATCTGGAAAAATGCTCTTGAGGTCATCGAAGCCAAGATGTCGGACCGGAACTTCGACCTCTGGATCCGCCCGTTGCGTTTTGTAAGGCAATCAGAGTCGGACCTCACCCTCATGGCCCCTAATCCCTACCTCAAGGAGTGGTTCGAGGACAACTACCTACGCAGCGTGCAGAGCGAGATCTTCAAACAGACCCAGCAGGAGATCTCCATCCACGTGGTCGTGGATGAAACCCCCGACATCCCGGTGGTGGTTCCCTTCCCCGAGACGCTCGCTGATCCGGATCCCCAGCCGGCCTTCACGGGACTTGATCACCAGCAGCGCGTGGCAGCGCACCCCAGCGCCGGCCATTCAACCCTCAACGATCGTTATCGCTTCGACAACTTCGTGGTAGGCCCTTCCAACCAGTTTGCCCACGCCGCGTCTGAGGTCGTGGCGCAGATGCCGGGCACAAAATATAACCCGCTGTTCCTTTACGGCGGGACCGGCCTGGGAAAGACCCACCTGTTGCAGGCCATCGGGCACGCCCTGCTGGACCAGCACCCGGGCTGGAATGTCATCTACATCACCGCCGAGCGGTTCATGAACGAGTTCATCAACAGCCTGCGGCAAGGCAAGATGGAGGAGTACCGGGAGCGCTATCGCGACCACTGCGATGTGTTGCTGGTGGACGACATCCAGTTCATGGCCGGCAAGGACCGCACGCAGCAGGAGTTTTTCCACACCTTTAACGCGCTGCATGAAAAAAAGAAGCAGATCGTCATCACGTCCGACAAGTTCCCCAATCAGATGCCGGAGCTCGAGGAACGGCTCAAGTCCCGTTTCACCTGGGGTCTCATTGTGGACATCGTGGTGCCCGAGCTGGAGACCCGCGTGGCCATTCTCAAAAAGAAGGCCGATCTCGATGCCATCGATTTGCCGGACGACGTGGCCCATTTTCTTGCCGCCCGCATCCGGTCCAACGTGCGTGAGCTCGAAGGGGCCCTGATCCGCCTGACCGCCTTCTCCAGCCTCCAGGGACGCCCCATCACCGTGGAGTTCGCCCAGCAGATTCTACAGAACATGCTCTCGCGCAACAGCGATCAGGTGACCATTGAACGCATCCAGCGCGAGGTATCGTCTTATTTCAACATCCGCGTCAAAGACCTCAAGAGCTCACGCCGCCCGCGGGCCATATCCTATCCCCGACAGATCGCCATGCACCTGTGCCGAAAGCTGACTCCGGCGAGTCTCTCGGAAGTCGGTCGACAGTTCGGGGGCAAAGACCATACCACCGTGCTGAGCGCAGACAAGAAGATCAGGCGCCTGGTGGAAGAGGAAGACGCCACCCGCCAAAGCGTACAAGCCCTCGAAAGAATTCTCACGGGCTAGGCCCGGACTCCGACCGATGTCAAACCATCACCACAGGTTCGGGGGAATGGACAAACAACCACGTCGCAGGTCTGTTGAGATTTGCGGGTTAGAGGTTGACCGGGCAATGCCATGGTCGTAAAAATGGTCGCCAAAGCGAACTTGTGGACAGCCTGTTGGAGAGGCTGTGGAAAAACCCTTGAGAGGTTGTTCGCTTGCATCAAATGCGGAAAGACGGGCGATTTTTCACGGGTTGTCCCCATGGAAAAAACCCCGTTTTGTGAATTAAATTTTTATTTATTTTCAATATGTTAGAAACTATATAAACATATTCACCGACCTTACTGCTTAGACTGTTCTTTAATTATTGATTAAGAGATAAGAAGAAGAAAAGCTCGCACGACCGTCGCAAAAAAAGGCTCAGCATGAAGTTCACCATCAACCAGACAGAATTTCTCAAAGGCCTATCTCTGGCCCAGGGCATCGCAGAGCGACGCACCACCATGCCGATGCTGTCCAATGCGCTGCTGGTCACCGACGGGGACGGGTCCCTGCTTATCCGGGCCACGGACCTGTACACCACCATGAGCTGTCGCCTCGAGTCATCCAATGCGGTGGAGGGCGGGATCGCCGTGGGGGCCAAGTCGCTGTACGAAATCGTCAAGAATCTGCCCGTGGCTGAAGTGCACGTGCAGAAGACCGATTCTAATCATGTGGAGCTTCGATCCGGCCCGGCGCGATTCCGCGTCGTGGGGTTGTTGTCCGATGACTACCCCGAGGTGCCCGTCGCGCCGGAAGAGGGATTTGACAAGGTGCCGATTCCGACCTTGTTGAATCTGATCAACCGCACGTTGTTCAGCGTGTCCCAGGACGAAACCCGGCAGCACCTTTCGGGCGTGCTGCTCGAGTGTGACGGAGACATCATCCGCATGGTATCCACCGACGGCCACCGTCTCTCCAAGGCCGAAGAGGAAATCAAGGGTGGTTGGCCCCTCGCTGACCCCATCCTCATCCCGAAAAAGGGACTTCAGGAGCTCAAGCGGATGATGGAAGGAGGCGACGGGGACTGTGAGTTGCTGGTGCAAGAGGGTGTGCTTTTTGCCAAGCGGGGAGAAATCACTTTGTCGGTGCGGCTCATCGACTCCCGCTTTCCGCCTTATGAGAAGGTCATTCCCAGCTCCTGTGACAAGAGGTTGGTTGTGGATCGCATGCAGCTCATTAGCGCGCTCAAGCGCGTTTCCCTCATGTCCGAGGATCGGAACAAGGGACTGCGCATGATTGTGGCCAGCGAGAAGCTGACCATTGAGGCAGACACCCCGGACGTGGGTGAAGGCAAAGAGGACATCGAGGTGGACTACGAAGGTGAGTCCATCACCGTCGGCTTCAACGCCACCTACCTCATCGACGCCCTGGCGCGAATCGACGGTGACGAAGTTTTCCTCGAGTTCAACGAAGAGCTCGATCCCTGCGTGCTCAAGCCTGTGGACTCGGAAAACTTTGTCGGCGTGGTCATGCCCCTGCGCCTCTGAGTCTGATTCTCTGTGCGACTGCTGGATCTCGAGCTCACCGGCTGGCGGAACATTGCCGCCAGCGTCGTTTCGCCCGGACCCTCCATCAACGTTTTTCATGGGAACAACGCTCAGGGCAAGACCAACCTCATAGAAGGTATTTTCTACGTGGCGACCCTGCGCACCTTCCGGCCGGGGCGCCGTACCCAGCTCTCACAGTGGGGGAGCCCGGGCTTTCGGATCAAGGCCCGCGCTGAGGTGGAGGATCGTACGGTGACCTTCGAGGTGGGGCTGGCCGAGGAAGGGCGCATGCTCCTGGTGGACGGCGCCCCCGTGGATTCCACCGATGAATACTTCGGTGGGTTCAACGTGGTGCTGTTCACCCCCGAGCACCTGGACCTGGTACGCGGCGAGCCCGCGGGGCGACGGTCCTTTGTGGACCGGGCCCTGTTTAACGTGGACGCCGCGCAGCTCCGGGTGGTCCGTCAGTACAACCGCGTGCTGCGGGAACGCAACGCGCTGCTCAAGCGGTCCCACGGGGGCGCGGTGGACGCGGTCTGGCTCGACGCCCTGGACGAGCAGCTCGCCCGGGCCGGAGCCGAGCTCGTCGTGCGACGTTTAGAGTTGTTGGAGGAGCTCTCCCCGGGACTGGCCAGGGTCCACGCCGAGCTCACCGGGGGCGGCAAGAGCCTTCGCATTGGCTACCGCAACCGGGGCCTGAGCGAAATTTTACAGAGTCAACAGCCGTCGCGAGAGGAGGGGGTCTGGAGCACGTTGCTCGGTGAAGCGCTTCTGCGAAGACGGGGCGAAGATATTCGCCGTGGCTTCACCGGGGTGGGACCGCACGCAGATGACGTGAGCTTGTTGCTGGACGACCGTCCGGCACGGCTCGTGGCTTCCCAGGGGGAGGCCCGGACCATCGTGCTGGCCCTCAAGCTCGCTGAGGTGCTTTGGATTCATGATCGACGCACCGAGCCGCCAGTGCTGCTCCTGGATGACATGGGCAGCGAGCTCGACCAAAATAGGCGCCAGGTGCTGTTTGATTACATCGGTGAGATGCAGTGTCAGACCTTCGTCACCACGGTGGACCGGGACTGGGTGATGAGCGGGGAAAATAACAAATATTTTCAGATTGTTGATGGACAGGTGATGCCTTCATAGGAAAGCGCATTTTGGTGTTTTGACGCCCCATTGTGAGGTATAATAACCAGCCCCCGAACTGGGGGCGGAAAAACACTTTCCGGTGGACGAATAAATGACTGAAAACGACCTCCCTAACGACCCCACAGAATTTGAAAAAGTGGAGGATTCCGCAGACGCCTCCACTTTTGATCCCACCGGCGCCGCCAACTACACCGCCGATGACATTCAGGTCTTAAAGGGCCTCGAGGCCGTGCGCACCCGACCCGGCATGTACATCGGTGATACGGACGACGGCAGTGGCCTGCACCACTTGGTGTTCGAGGTCGTGGACAACTCCGTGGATGAGCACCTGGCCGGGTACTGCGACCACATCGAAATCGTGCTGAACTTCTCCGGTTCGGTGACCGTGACGGACAACGGGCGGGGCATTCCGGTGGGCATGATGGAGGAGGAGGGACGCACCGCGGCCGAGGTCATCATGACCGAGCTGCATGCGGGGGGGAAGTTCGACAACGCCAGTTACAAGGTATCAGGCGGCCTGCACGGCGTGGGTGTGTCAGTGGTCAACGCGCTGTCATCGGAAGTTCAGCTGAATATCTACCGGGAGGGCTACACCTATGAGCAGATCTACTCCCGGGGCAAACCCGATTCCGAGTTAAGAAAGCTCGACCCCACAAAAAAGACCGGCACGCAAATCACGTTCCGTCCGGATCCGGAGATCTTTTCCACCCTGGAATTCTCTTTTGATCGGCTTTCCAAGAGGCTTCGTCAGCTGGCCTTTCTGAACCCCGGCTTGAGCATCACCATTCTGGAGCAGCGGGGCAACCGTCGGCACGTCTTCGAGTACGAGGGCGGCATCGCCTCGTTTGTGGAGCACCTGTCCAAGAACCGCGTGCCCATCCACGAAAAGGTCATCTACTTTTCCAAGGAGCGGGACAAGATCCTGGTGGATGTGGCCCTGCAGTGGAACGACTCCTACCAGGAGTCCATCTACTGCTTCACCAACAACATCCACAACAAGGATGGCGGCACCCACCTCACCGGATTTCGCAAGGCCCTCACGCGCACCCTCAACGTCTATGCTGAAGCCAACAAGCTGCTCAAGGATCAAAAGAGCAACCTCTCGGGCGACGATGTCCGGGAGGGGATCACCGCCGTGGTGTCGATCAAACACCCGGACCCGAAGTTCAACTCCCAGACCAAGGACAAGCTCGTCTCCAGCGAGGTGATCGGGGTGGTGGAGGGGGTGATTACAGAGGAGTTCAGCACCTACCTCGAGGAAAACCCCAAGAGCGCCAGATTAATCATCCAAAAAGCGGTCACAGCGGCCCGCGCCCGGGACGCCGCGCGCAAGGCCCGGGAAATGGTGCATCGCAAGGGTGCGCTGGACAGCTTCTCGCTGCCGGGTAAGCTGGCCGATTGCCAGGAGCGGGATCCGGTGCACGCCGAGCTGTTCCTGGTGGAGGGCGACTCGGCCGGGGGCACGGCCAAGCAGGGTCGGGACCGGAAAAACCAGGCCATCTTGCCTCTGCGGGGCAAGATCCTGAACGTGGAGAAAGCGCGGTTCGACAAGATGCTCTCGTCCCAGGAGATCATCACGCTGATCACGGCGCTGGGCACGGGAATCGGGGAAGACGGCTTTAACGTGGAGAAGCTGCGGTACCACTCGATCGTCGTCATGACGGACGCCGATGTGGACGGCAGTCACATTCGCACGCTCCTGCTGACGTTCTTCTATCGACAGATGCCCCAGCTGCTGGAGCGCGGGCACCTGTATCTTGCCCAACCCCCTCTGTTCAAGGTCAAGCACGGCAAAAAAGTCCTGTACATCAAACACGAGCGGGACATGGACGCTTTTTTGCTGGGGCGGGGCAGTGAGGGAATGATTTTGCGCAGCGGGGACACCGAGCTCACCGGCAAGGGAATTGAAGGCTTTGTCAGCCAGCTCAAGGAGTACACCCGCATGCTGCGGGCCCTGCTGCCCGAGGGCGACCCGGACGTGCTGCACCTGGCCGTGCAGCAGGGTCTGTTCACCCGGGCCATGTTTGAAGATCGTCGCGAGCTGCTCGAGTTCGGGCGAAGCCTCCTGGAGAAGTTGGGCAAGGGTGGCATCAAGAGCTGCCGGGTGCAGCCCGATGTGACCGACCGCGGCTTCGACTGTGTCCTCGAGACCAGCTCTGCGGGGTCTCGGCGCAAGACGTCTCTGACCTGGTCCCTGGTCTCCTCCTCGGAATATATGGAGCTCTGTCGGCTGTTCGAGCTGGCCAGGGCGACCATTGCGACCCCCTATGAAGTCATCCGGGGAGACGTGTCTGAGAGATTCGAATCCTATCTTCCTTTTGTTAATCATGTTGAGTCGTTGGGACGCAAGGGAATCTCCGTACAGCGGTTCAAGGGTCTGGGCGAGATGAACGCCGAAGAGCTCTGGGAAACCACAATGGATCCTAAGAGGAGAACCCTCCTGAAGGTGGTCGTGGACGATCCCATCGAGGCCGACCAGGTGTTCACCATCCTCATGGGAGACCAGGTGGAGCCCCGCCGGGACTTCATCACCTCCAACGCCCAGAACGTGCGCAACCTCGACGTATGACAGACACCGTCCGGATCGGGTGCAAGGGATGGGGCTAGGCCGCGGCGTCCAGCGAGATGTCCGCCAGGAAAGCACCTACGTCCGGATCCCGCGGCGCCAGCTCCAAGATGATCTCCGAAATCTGCCGTAGCCGTTCAGCATCACCGGCATAGCGCAGGGCGGTTGCGTAGCCGCACAGCAGGGTGATGTCCAGGGGGTCCAATTGCACACATCCCTCGTACAGGAAAAGCGCGTCGCGGACCTGTCCGGCGGCAAGCAGCTCATCGGCCAGGTCCGCGAAGGAGTGGATGTCGTCGGCGTCCAGCCCGAAGAGCGCGCCAAGGGGCAGCTCCCCGCGAACAATGCGGTCGACGTCGTCGCGTAGGTTTGGTGAGGTCATGACTCAACTCCTTTACGCCATGTTCCGGGTGATGTTCGCGAGCAGGTCGTTCTGCTTTTTGCTGGTGTTCGAGAAAAAATCGAACATCTGCTTCACGTGATCCTGCAGCTTCTGGATCTTCAGCATGGTCATGCGCTGGTCGCTTTCGCCGCTGCTCTTGGACGCTTCGGTCGACGAGGCAGCGCCGCCGCTGACAGCGCTGCCAATGGCCTGGGCTGCCACGCCTGCGACGGGTCCTCCGAAAATGCCGGCTGCGATGGGGGCGACTTTTGAAAAAATGGACAGGAGCTTGGATCCAAATCCGGACTTGCCCTGGCCCTCGCTTTGGCTTTGGCCCTGGCCCTGGCTCTCGTATTGTTTCATGAGCTCCTCAATTTTGGACTCGCTGTCCTTGATGATCTTCTCCAGAAACAGTTCCACCTTGTCGTTCATGCTCAGCTTGGGGTCGTTCATGAAGCTCATGTCGTTCCCATTGTTGGAGTCCTGAGCCTGCGCGCAGCCGTTTTTTTGGTGGCTCATCATCAGGCGCTGCAAGCGGCCCATGAGCTGGTCCATGGGCCGGCCCATGCGTTGGTGCATTCTCTGGCGTCGGGCGCGCCGCCCCCGTTTGGGTCCCCGCCCCCGGCCGCAGCGGTGGCGGTGGAGCTTGTGCTTCAGCGCGAGTAGCGGTTTCAAATTCTTGGCCAGACCCTGGCTCTTTTGCAGCATGGGGCTCTTCAACATGAGCTTGAGCACCCTAGTGGAGGCGGGGTTGGCCTTTTGCTTGACCGCTTTCATCCCTGACGGCGTCAGCTCTGCCACTTTGATCGACGGCGACATTTGAATCGATGGGCTGTTCATGATTTTTCTCCTGTGGATTGTGGGTTGCCTATCGATCCGGGTTATCTGCCGCCGCGCGCAGCGGTTGCGTAAAATTTGCAAAAAACTATTTTTTTTTTGACGACGGCGTCAGGAAAGGGGATCGGTGGGTGGGGGCAGGACGAGCTGATCCGTTTCGCCGGCGTACAGGGCGTCGATCATCGTCGCCGGGGAGTACAGGACGCCGTCTACGAGCACGCGGTGATCCCGGGGTTCCAGCCCAGCCAACCACGTGCCGCCGCGGACCTGTACGAGGAGCTCGCCGAGCAGCAGGCAGGCGTCCTCGCGGTCGCTGCCCGAGAGCTTGCCACCGAGGCTTTGGGCCAGCGCAGCCAGGGTGGGTTCCGGCGCCGGATCGACCTTCTTCAGGTGCTTTTTTCGGAACCGTGCCGCGCCCGAAGCGATCTGTGCGAGGGGCTTGCCCGCGCGCGTCTCGGCGATGACCCCGCGCATGACGCGGGCCTGGTCCAGCACGTCGGGATCGTCAGACAGCTCCACGTCATCGAGCAGCTCCAGGGCTGCGTTCAGCTGACACTTTCGAACCCGGAGCACCGCCAGGTTCAACTTCACCGAGGCGCGGTCCAACCCGAGACCCAGGGCCGTGTGCAAGTGCAACTCCGCCTGATCCAGCTCCCCCTGCTCCATGCGCAGCTTGCCCCGCACGAAGTGGTACACGGCCAGATCCTCCACCCAAACCTTGGAGCGCGCGGCGTCCAACATCGCTTCGGCGTCCGCGGTGCGCCCGTCCGCCAGCAGGGCCGCGGCGTGCCCGATACGCTTCATGCGACGGATGCGGCCGTAGAATAGTAACCGCCCGAGCCATCTCACTCGTCACCCTCCAGGTCGCAGAGCCACTGCAGCAGAGTAGGGATGCCAAAGCCTGTGCCCCCGGCGGGCCTTCCGGGCTTGGGCTTCTCCAGATAGGCCGGCCCGGCAATGTCCAGGTGCACCCAGTCGGTATCCTGGGCGAACTTTTTCAAAAACAACGCCGCGGTGATGGTGCCGCCCCAACGGGCGCCGGCGTTTTTGCAGTCCGCCACGGAGCTCTTGAGCATGTCATTGAGCCCCTCTTCCAGCGGCAGCTGCCACACGGACTCTCCGGCCGCGGTGGCCGCGTTGAGCAGCGCATCGCACAGGGATTGCGGGGAGCCCAGCAGGCCGGCGATCTCGGGGCCCAGGGCCACGAGACACGCGCCGGTCAGGGTGGCCAGGTCCACGATGCGATCACAACCGAGGCTGCGCGCGTAGCTGATCCCGTCCGCCAGGGCCAGCCGTCCCTCGGCGTCGGTATTGATCACCTCCACGCTCGGGCCGTCCATGCCGCGAATCACGTCTCCGAGGCGATAGGCCCGGCCGCCCGGCATGTTCTCACAGGCCGGCACGATGCCGTGCACCACACAGCGCACGTCATACTGGGCGAGCAGCCCCATGGTCCCGAGCACTGCGGCGCCCCCGGCCATGTCGCACTTCATGTCCTTCATGGAGGACGTGGGTTTGAGGGAGAGGCCCCCGGAATCAAAAGTGATGCCCTTGCCCACCAGCGCCACCTTGGGCAGGGACGGATCGGGGTTGGCAGGGGTGTAGGTCAGGTGGATGAGCAGCGCCGGCTCGACGCTCCCCCGGCTCACCGCCAGAAAGAGGCCCATGCCCAGCTTTTTGCAAGCGGCCTCGTCCAGGATCTCACAGGTCAGGTGCTCGTTCACCAGACCGCGGGCCGCCTGGGCCAGGGCGGTGGGTGTCATGGCCCCCGCGGGCTCGTTCACCAAGTCCCGGGCAAAGGCCACACCTTCGGCCAGGGGACCAACCCGGTCCAAGTCCACCACAGTGGGACCGATCCAGGTGATCTCGGCCAGGTCGACGGGATCGGGATCGTTCTCGCTCTTGGCCTTGTAACGGTCAAAGCGATAGCCGCCCAGCAGCACGCCCCGGGCGAGCGCCTCGAGGTGCGCGCTGGCCCGCGTTCGATCCAGGGGCAGCACGGCCAGGTGTTTTTGGCGTCTTTTGCTCGCCGCCTCTCCGAGCCGCTCTCCCAGCCGGAGCCAGTGCGTCGCCGTCGTGGCCTTTCCCGTGCCCAGCAGCGTCAGCTGCGTAAAGGGGAGCTTTCCCAGGGTGTCCAGCGTCACCCGCTGTCCCTTTTTGCCGCGGAAGGATTGCTCCTTGATCCTGCGCGACAGGTGCTCCTCCAAGGTGTTGTCGTAGTCGATCAGGGGCGCCCTGAGATCGGCGTAGTCGCCGGGCGGGCACAGGATCGTCAGCCCGTCGGCCTGGGGATTGGGGTTGGCGGAAAAGGCAAACTTCATGGACCGCTCCTGGGATGGGCGACCACCGTATGGCAGCGGTCCGGTGGTGTCAATCCGGGTCCAGCCCCCGGAGCAGACGCGTGACTCCGGAGCGCCCCTGCTGCAACCTTCGGAGGCGCGCAGCATCCTGGCTCACCCGGAGGGTGTGACTCTGGGCGAGGTACACCAATCCCGGCACTGAGCTACTGCGCACATGCTTTCGGAGGGTCCAGCTGATGTCGGCGTGCGCTTCGGTGCGCGCGTCGCTGTAGTGCTTGGCCAGGCAGGCAGCGTCCAGCAGGCTGTCGTGGGGTGGATCACCACCGGCGTCGAGCCGTAGCACCACATGGGATCCCTTGACGTCCCGGGCGTGGAGCCAGGCGTCCCGCCCCCGGGCCACCGAGAAGGTGAGCCGGTCATTGTCCGCGGCCGAGCGGCCCACCAGAATCGGCTCTCCGCCGCCCGCCTCGAAGCGGTGGAAGGGCTCGCGGTTCGTTGATCCTTTGGACTTGAGCCGACGGCGTTCTTTGGGCGACAGCGCCTTTGGGGCGGCTTGGGCCGCCAGGCGGCCGAGGGTCTCGGTGTCTGCCGCGATCAGGGTCTCCAGGGCCGCCTCCAGGGGCGCCACCTCGGCTTCCACCTCGGGGATGCGCTTGTCCAGGGCGGCCAGGCCCCGCCGGGCCTTTTTTGCCCGACGGTAGTGGCGTTGGGCGTTGTCTGCCGGAGACAGTCGCGGATCCAGCTCGATTCTCACCAGTGGGGGAGGGCCCTCCCCTTCGAAAAAAAGGTCGGGCAGCTCCACGGTGTCGGCACGGGGGGGCACCGCGGCGAGCTGGGCCAACAGCAGGTCCCCATAGTGCTGCCCCACCAGGCTCGCGCGATGGGTCTCACGATCCCGGCGCAGGTTTTTCACCAGCCCCAGACGGTTGCGTAGCTCGCGGCGGATCGGACCGGTGACGGACTTGCGCAGGGAATCCAGCGCCCAGGTCTCGAGCAGGGGACCGTAGTGGGCGGCGATGGAGGCGCTGGGCGCGACGTTTTCGAAACGCGATGGGTGCGCCGGTTCCGCCGGGGCGGGCCCCAGATCCACGTAGGGCCGCCCGGGAAACAGCTGGCGCTTGGGGGACCGGTTGGGTAGCAGGCTGCCCATCACGGTCTCCTCGCGGAGCAGCAGGAGGTTGGCGTGGCGACCGGTCAGCTCAGCGCAGAGGACGAACTCCGCGGCGTCCCCGGGACCCCCGAAGCCCAGGCGCACGCAGCGGTCTCTGCCGGGCTGGTCTAACGCCGTGATCCGCTTCCCCTCCAACTGTCGGCGGAGCGCTAGGCAGAAGTCCCGGGCGGGGATGCGCTCTGGGAGTGTCTCCACCAGGTGGATCCGGCAGGCCCGGGGATGGCATGAGATGCAGAGGATGGCGCGCGACGTGCGCATCAGCAGGGTCTGGGCATCCTGCTGGTGGATGCGACGGATACGGCGACCCAGCAGGGCGTCGTTCAGCTCACCGAGGACCCGGGAGATCTCCGTGGCCGAAAGGGACATCTAACTTCCGGTGATGACCGTGACCAGGGAGCGGGCGTCGCGGAAGGGCGACGGGGTGTGCATGGCCACCCGGGGCACCTCGCTGGCTTCCACGGCGTCGGCGAGCAGGTAGAGCTCGTCGGCGCTCAGGCCGTGAACGGATCGGGCCTTGCCCAGGACGCGAAGATAGGTTGCGCCGGGCAGCGGGGTGAGCTCCAGCAGGGGATCGTAGCTGGGAATGAGCCCCAGATCCCGGCTCGCGGCGGCCAGCTCGTCCAGCTCCCAGAGGCCCTGGCTGTCCCAGATCACAGATGGACCGTCACTCAAGTGGTGCTCCACGAAGCGCGCGATGCGTTGGCGGTTGGCCGGGGTGGGGCGGAAGCTCGCAGGGGTCTGCCAGAAGATGGCATCGGCCCCCAGGGCCTCGGCCGCCTCCAGGGTCCACTGCCAGGCGGCCAGCCCCAGCTCCCCCGTGTCGAAGGGCTCTCGGGGGATCTTCCCCTCGGGCAGATAGGAGAGCTTCAGACGGCTCATCATGGCCTCGCCCGCATGGGTGAGGGCTGCCGAGGCGCGCAGGACAAAGGTGAAGTCCTCGCCCGCGGCCCGGCGGAGCCGCCCCAGGGATTTGGTCGAGGGTGTGCCGGTGAACGAGTCCTGATACTCCACGAGGTTCAGCTTGGCGTAGGTGCGGCCCGGCGTGCCATCGAAGCCCACTGTGCCGATGCGGGGCTCTGTGTAGTCAGTCATGGCTACACGTTGACATTCCGCGGCCGCGCTGTCTATCCTTGTGGCGATGGATTTCGAAGAGTTTACAAGTGATCTGAGCGGTCTGACCCGAATGGCGATGGCCAGTCGCGAGCGGCTGGCCGACGTGGCCGGCCGGGTCACTGCTGTGCGGGAGCGGTTGCAGCGCCTGCTCGCCGACGTGGAGCAAGACCCGCCGCCGACTGAGTCCGCCGAGTCCTAGCACCGGCTCACGGTGAAGGCGACGGCCCGGCCCGCCGGCGCGGTGCGGCTGGCGGCTTGGGCTCTGGCGTGGGTCGCGGTGCGGGCTCCAGCGCAGGATCTCCAGGGGGCGCAAGGGGTACGCCGGCCGGGATGAGCTCCAACAGGGTGGACCGGGGCAGCGCGGCCACGGTCTGGATCAGCAACGCGGCGCTGGCCCCGGGCAGTACCACCAGGGGCGGCTGGGTCGTGCCTTGTCCCAGCTCGCGGAGGGCGCGCGCCACGCTGGCCCGGTCGGTGGAGATGAGTAGACGGCTCTTTTCCGTGGCCCGGTGTAGACCCTTGGCGTCCAACTCCAGGGCCGGTCGGGGACGGACCACCTTGGGGGACAGGCGCACGGGCAGACAGCAGGGCACGGCGAACCGGCCCTTGCGTTGGACTTTTAAGCAGACCCGCGAGACCCCCAGGCTGCTGGCCAGGCCGATGAGGCGCAGGAGCGGCCCGCCAGCCAGGCGCCGATCCAGGGCCAGAATGAGCTGCTCGGGCTGCTTGCCCGCAGGCTGGCTCTCCATGAGGCGGCTCTCGAGCTGATGGCGGAGCCCGTCCAGATCATGGTCGGCAAACTTGTCGAAGGAGCCGGTGATCTGGGTGATCACCGGAAAGCCGTTGAGGGACAGCTCCCGGGGCGCCGCACCGAGCACCGGTGCCACCGGCTGGCGCAGCCGACAGTGGTCCACCTCGAAGAGGCGTCGCCGGGCCCGCCGCTGTTGTCGCAGCTTGCGGGAGGGCACGAACTGGGAGAGCCGCAGGACCAGCTCCTTGCGCACCCGTTTGAGGCTGTAGCCGATCACCTTGTCCGGGTGCCCGGCTTTAATGTACCAGTCTGTGGACCCGATGAGATCCTCGAGCAGGGCCTGTCGCAGGCCGTCCATGCAGGTGAACAGATCCCGCGCCCCGCCCAGCGCCTTGAGTCGGGCGCGACAGAGCCGTTCGGTGAACGCGTAGCGGGACTTGGCATCGTCCGCGGGATCGGTCCATCCATAGAAGGTGGCCCAGGCGTGCACCAGCATGGGGAGCAGGTCCTGTTCGGGGGAGCGCATGTCGAAAACCGTGTCAAAGGCCTCCACGGCCAGCCGTAACTGCACGATGACCCCTTTGGACACATCCTTTTTGGCCGCGGGGGGACGGGGCAGCCGCGGCGACTTGTTCTTGCCCGAGCAGCCCAGCGCGAGGGTGAGCCATAGCAGACATGGCAGTTGGATCATCCAATGTCGGCGTCGCCGGCACGGATCAGACGGCAGGAGGAATGGCATGGAGGCGATGACTATTCGGGCTCGTCGCACACGACGGCGAGCACCTTGGCGTTTTTGTCGCCGAGGCCGATGATCTTGTGGGGGATCTCGCTATTGTAGTAGATGGCGTCTCCGGCGGTGAGCCGGTGGGACTCGGTGTCCGATCGCCACTCCACGTCGCCTTCGAGCACGTAATTGAATTCCTGCCCCTTGTGGGAGGCGGGCTCGATGTGGGAGTGATCCCCGGTCTTTACCTCCACGAAGAAGGGCTTCATGGTCGCCTTGGGGAAGGTGATGGTGAGGGCCTCATAGTTGTAGTAGAGCCCCTCGGTGACCCCCTCTTTTTTTTCCTGAGCGACCTTGATCCGATCCTCGGTGCGGATCACCTCCACTGGCTTTTTCACCTCTTCGTCCTGAAAGAAGAAGCCCACGCCCACCCCGAGCTCCCGGGCAATGCGGAGCAGGGTGGAGATGGTGGGCATGGCGAAGCCCTCTTCGATGGCCATAAGCCGCGCCTCGGACAGGTCACAGCGCTTGGCGAGCTGGATCGTGGTCAACCCGTGCGCTTCCCGTCGCTCCCGGAGCTTGTCCCCGATCTTCAGGCCTTGGATTTCGTCGCTCATGATTGCTCCCTCGTCGCCAGAAGGTATTTCTTTCGGCGACTATAGAAAAATCACCGGATCAATACAAGTCGAACCGGCGTGCGTTGCCCGACACCCCCCGAGGTGCTACGCTTCGCGCCGTTTCCCCCTGCAACCGGAGGTTCGATATGCGGAGAATCATGGTGGTTGGTGCGTTGGCATTGCTGGCGTTTTTGCCACCGGCGGCCACGGCCCGTCGGCCTGGGCAAAGGGCGCCCCAGCTCAAGTTCGTCAAGTACAAGTTAAGTAACGGGCTCGAGGTGATCCTGCACCCTGACAAATCCCTGCCCCTGGTGGCGGTGAACGTCTGGTACCACGTAGGCGCCGTGGACGAGCGGCCCGGGCGCACGGGTTTTGCACACCTGTTTGAGCACGTGATGTTCCAGGGGTCGGCCCACGTGGGTGACGACATGCATTTTAAGTACCTGCAGCGGGCCGGGGTGAGCAGCGTCAACGGCACCACGAGCTTCGACCGCACCAACTACTTTCAGACGGTGCCGCGAAATCAGCTCGCTCTGGCCCTGTGGCTGGAGTCGGACCGCATGGGCTTTCTGCTGCCTGCCCTCACCGCAGACAAGCTGAACAAGCAGCGCCTGGTGGTCAAGAACGAGCGCCGCCAGCGGTATGACAATCGCCCCTACGGCAAAGCGGAAGAAGTGCTGTGCCAGGCCCTGTACCCCGCGCCGCACCCCTATGGGGGCTGCGTCATCGGCACCATGAAAGACCTCTCCGCGGCGTCCCTGGGCGACGTGAAGTCGTTTTTCAAAAAGTACTACACCCCGGCCAACGCCACCTTGACCCTGGCGGGCGACTTCGACGTGGACGAAGCCAAAAAGCTGGTGACCCGGTACTTCGGTCCCTTGCAGGGAGCCCCTCGACCCAAGCGCACGTTGCCCAGCCGCCCGGTGCACAAAAAAGAGACGCGCCTCGAGCTGTGGGATCGCGTGCGGTTTCCCAAGGTGATCATCGGCTGGGTCTCCCCGGCGTTTTTCGAAAAGGGCGACGCCGACCTCGACCTGCTGTCCCAGGTGCTCGAGCACGGCAAGACCAGCCGACTGTACAAGTCCCTCGTGTACCAGCAAAAGCTCGTGCAGGAGTCGGTCAGCGCCTATCAGCGGTCGGCTCAAGCCGGGTCCATGTTCGTGGTTTCGGCCATGGCCAGCGGTAAACACACCGCTGCCGAGGTGGAGGCGGGGCTCCTTGGCGTCTTGGGTCAGGTCGCCCTCCGGGGGGTCACCGGGGCCGAGCTGTCCCGGGCCCGGACGGTCATCGAGACCGGCACCATGATGTCCCTGCAGCGGGTGGGCGCCCGGGCCAACATGCTCCAGCGCTATAACCTCTACAAAGGCGACCCCGGTTGGTTGGGCCAGGATCTCCTGCGGTACCGCAAGGCCACCCGTCGGTCTGTACAGGCCGCCGCCCGGAGCCTCGTCAAGGACAAGGGGCGGGTGGTGATCCACGTGCTGCCCCTGGTCCCGCCGTCCGGAGGTGCCAGATGACCCGTCGCCGCATATTGATGATCCCTTCGGTGCTCGCCCTGGGGCTGCTGCTGACCTGCACCCCGAAACCTGAGCCCGCGCCCCGGACCGCCCGTCGAGAGCCGTCTCGGGAGGTCCGTCCCGAGGCGCGCCCCGAGCGTCCGGTGGTCAAGCGCGTGCCGCCCCGGGCGCGTCCCCGTCCGGTGGTGGCCTGGCGGGCCCAGCCACCCAAGCCCGGCCCGGCGCCGGGCATCGTGACTCCCCGGGTGGAGTCCCGGACCTTAAAAAACGGCCTGACCGTGCTGCTGGTGCGCCGCTCGGCCCTACCCCTGGTGGCTCTACGCCTGGTGGTCCGCGCCGGCTCCTACGAGGATCCCCGCGGCAAACCCGGCGTGGCTTACATGACCGCAGACATGCTCAACGAAGGCGTGCGCGGCTCTGACGCCCTCCGACTCGCCAACCGCGCCGGGCAGATTGGCGCCACCCTGGGCACCGGCGCCAGCGAGGACTCCAGCCAGCTGTCCATTGCGGTGCTCAGCCGTCACCTGCGCCCGGCCCTGGGCCTGCTCGCCGACGTGGCCCTCCGGCCGACCTTTCCCCAGGCCGAGCTCGTCCGGCGGAAGCAGGCCGCGATCAACATCGTGGCCCGGGTGCTCATGTATCCCACCTACGTGGGCGGCATCATCTTCTCCCGGGTCCTGTTCGGCGAAAAACACCCCTACGGGCGCCTGGACATGGGGCGCCCGGCGCACATCGAGGCCATCACCCGCGCCGATCTGCTCGCCTATTATCGCCTGTACTACCGCCCCGAAAACGCCGCGCTGGTCGTGGTGGGGGACCTCTCCTGGCGTACGCTGTTGCCGCAGGTCAAGCGCGCCTTCGGGCGGTGGAAGGTCAAGGGGAAGCCGAAGGTTTTTCACTACACCGCCCAGACCCGGACCGAGCGACTCTTTGTGGTGGACCGGCCCGGCTCGTCCCAGTCAGTGTTGCGTATCGGGGAGCTCGGCCCGGCCCGCAGCCACAAGGACATGGTGCGCCTGATGGTCATGAACACCATCCTGGGGGGTTCCTTTTCCAGCCGGATCAACATGAGCCTGCGCGAAAAGCATGGCTTCACCTATGGCGCCTACTCGTCGTTCTCCTTCCCCCGGCGCCCCGGGTCCTTCGGGGTCCGGACGTCGGTGAAGACCGCGGCCACGGCGCCCGCCATTCGCGAGATCCTGCGTGAGCTGCGCGCCATGGCGGGGGGCAAGGTAACCCCCGAGGAGTTGGACCTCGCCAAGTCCTATCTCTCGGTGTCGGTGAGCGGCTGGTTTGTCACCAACGGCGGCGTGGCCCGCGCCGTGTCGAGACTCTTTGTGCATCAGCTGCCCATGGACTTCTGGTCGAAGTTCCCCGCCCGGGTCAGGGCCGTGGGCAGCGGTGATGTGGCCGCCGTGGCCAAGCGTCATCTGCACCCCGGCAAGGTGAAGATCATCATCGTCGGTGATCTCAGCGCGCGGGTACCGGTCAAAAAGGGCAGCCGCGAGACCGTCACCGTGGGCGACCAGCTCCGCAACCTCGGCCTCGGCGCACCCAAGCGCGTCAAACCGTAACAAAGTCGACGGATGGGGAAACGACATGGCTTCGAAGGACGCGGCTTGAGTCGTATGCTATTGTCCCGGGCCATGATCCGATTCAATCCCAGGTCCTTGATCTCCCGGGTGGCGGTGTGGGTCGGTCTGGTGGGTGTGGCGTCTGTGTTGTCAGCCTGTCCGAAGATGAAAAAGCGGCAGGAGTACAACGCCATGCTCTGGACCGCTGAGGTCAACGAGAACATCGAGCGAATCTACCAGGCCCTGGCCCGCCACCGCGCCCGCGCCAAGGACAAGGCCGGTTATCGTTTTCCGTCGGCCGGCCCCACCCCGGCCCACATTCCCTGCGGAAAAAAGCCCCACCCACCCGACGCCAAGCTCTGGCAATCCCCGGGGTGGAAAGAGCTGGGCTTTACCATCGGGGAAAAATTCCGCTACCAGTACCGGATCTATTCGAAGGGCATCGGGCCCAAGGCGCAGTTCACCATCCGCGCCCACGCTGACCTGGACTGCGACGGGGTGTACTCCACCTATGAGCGCAGCGGCACCATGGACACCAAGGGCAGGCTCATTGATGGCCTGCTGAACTGGGACAAGGCCAAGGAGATCGAGTAGCCATGCGCATCGCCGTGCTCGGGGGCGCGGGCGAGATCGGTCGACACGTGGTGGAGCATCTGCTCCACCGCAGTGACGCCTCGGTGGTCATCGCCGACGTCCGGGAGGAGAGCGGATCCCGCCTGGCCAAGCGCCTCGGACCCCGGGCGTCGTTCCAGCACGTGGACGCGGGCCGGGCGCGCACGGTGATCCGCGCCGTGGAGCCGTGCGCGGTGGCCATCAACTGCATCGGCCCGGCCTACCGCTTCGCCCTGCCCATCGCCAAAGCCGTACTGGACGCGGGCGTCTCCGGGGTGGACATCTGCGACGACGCCACGCCGGTGGAGGGTCTGCTGGCTCTGCACAATAAAGCCCAGCGTCGGGGGCTCGTCTACCTGATCGGCATGGGCTGGTCTCCGGGCATCACGAACCTGCTGGCCTTAAAGGCGTCCCGGCAGCTCGACCGCACCGAGCGCATCGACATCCGCTGGCTGGGCTCGGCCGCCGACGCCTCGGGCCAGGCGGTCATCAAGCACCTGCTGTACTGCGTGTCGGGCAACGTACCGTGCTATCGGGGAGGCAAGTGGATCCGGGTGCCGGCCCTGTCCGAGCCTGAGATCGTGCAGTTCCCCTATCCGCTGCCGGCCCTGACCGTGGCGCACACGGGCCACCCCGAAACGGTGACCCTGCCCCGGTCCATCGCCGTGGACGAAGTCACCTGCAAGGGCACGGTGGTGCCGCGCATGGCCATGGAGGCCGTGCGGCTGGCGTCCCGGCTTCAGCTCACCCGGGACGACATCTCCATCGATCAGGCGGCGAGCTTCATCCATCGCACCGGCGGGTGGTTGAACCCCAACCTCCTACGTCGCCTCAGTGGAACGCGGCAGTCCGCGGCCCGGGTGGATGTCACCGGCGTCAAGGCCGGACAGCGCCGGGTGATCAGCTACTCACTCATGGACCGGATCCAGCGCATGACCGTCGTGCCGGCGGCCGAGGCCGCCCTGGGCATCGTGCGCGGCGCCGTGGGATCCACAGGCGTGCTCCCTCCCGAGGAGGCCGTGGATCCGATTCCCTTCCTCAACAGCCTCGCCCAACATGGCATTGTGATTCACGAGCACCTCCAGGACCCAGTCGAGGAGACCCCCTGACTTTCTGATCCCGACCGCCTTCGGCCTCACATCGCAGCGTTCCGGCACCATTTACACCGTTTCACCACCAAAACCACTGCGGCGATGACTGCGTCACATTGACTCCGGCTCAGGCCGCCTGCTATGTTTTCCTCACTGGGGGAGTTGTGATGTACGAGCAAAACGGGGTCTCGCTGGTGGTGGTCGATGACGACCGAAGTGTGTGCGAGATGATGGCGCGGCAGCTCAGGCGATACGGCTACCACACCACATCGTTGTTTGACGGCCTATCGGCTCTGGAGCACGTCCGGGGGCTTGAGCCCGACGTCTTACTCATCGATCAAGGCATGCCGGGGCTCAGCGGTACTGAGGTCATCGAAAAGCTTACCAGGGAGAAGCTCCGTACCGCCTCCGTGCTCTTTACGGCCATGGACAGCAAAGAGGTTGTTCGGAACGCCTTCAAGGCTGGCGCCGTCGACGTCCTCTTCAAGCCTGTTTTGCCCAGGCACCTGTCACAAGCGATTGAGGACGCTGTGACCCATGCCCGGCAGAACGCGGAGCACGGCCGGTGTCTGCGCCAACTCAAGGATGTCGTGGGCCGTCTCTCCTCGTCAGAGGAGCAGCTCGACGCCACGGCCGAGTCGGCCCCAGACGCGCCGATTCACGTGGGTGAGCTCGTGGTCGATCAGGCTCAACGGCTGGTTTTTTGCGGCGGGAATCCGTGCGACCTCTCCCCGTTGGAGTTCCGAGTGCTGTTGCAACTGGCGCGCTGTGCGAATCAGGTGGTGACTCACCAATCCCTCGCCATGGCCGCCCGTGGTCGTTGCCCGGAGCGGTGGGAGGCCCGGGAGTTCACCAAGCAGCACATCCGCAACATCCGCCGGAAAATTGGCGACAGCGCCCAGAACTCAAAATTTATCCACACCATCCACAGCGAAGGCTATCGTCTCTCGCTCCTCTGAGCCGCGTGGCAACGAACCTGCTGCTTCTTAGCCGCGACCGTCACCTTGCGCCGTCGCGGAGGGTGTGATAGGTACGCCTTTGCCACAAAGATCGCAAAACTGGAGGGTACAAATGGGAACGACGCTCGAAGAGAGGGACTTGCAGGTTGGAAAGCGGCTGGTGCGGGATCGGCTGGTGAAGGTGGCAACGACATTGGCGGAGCTGGCGACGGCGGACGCGGCAAAGCTCGAGGAAAAGGGCTGGACGGCGGCCAGGACGCAGGAACTCAAAAAGGAGGTTACCGACCTGCAGGCCATGGAGCCCGAGATCGACACCGCCCACGGAAAGTCCAAGCTCGAGGGTCAGCAGGTGGAGGTGATCATCGACGAGGGCAAGGATGAGATAACGGACATCTACGGGGCGTCCAAGAGCGCCTTCGAGGACAGTGAGGATCCCCAGGACAAGGCGGCGCTGGAGCGCGTCCAGCTCATCGTCCAGGACGTGAAGCGGGATCCGATCAAGCTGGCCAGCGCGTTGGGTCGCCTGGTGGAGCCGGTGACCGATCACGCCGCGGCCCTGGCCGCCGAAGGCGTACCGGAGGGTGCGGCCCAGCGGCTCACCGCCATCGCGGCCCGGCTGATCCAGGCCAACGCCGAGCACGCGGCCTCGTACAAGTCCATTCACGGCCCCGCCCGGGCCGCCGCCATCGCCGAGGGCCGGACTTACCGCATGTGCAAAAAGCTCGTCCGTGCGGGGCGCCGGGCCTTTCGCCGGGATCCGGTCCACGGCGGGAAGTACACACTCGCCGATCTCCAGAAAAAGAAGAAGAAGAAGTAGCCCGCTCGCCTCGCTCTGAAGTAGTTTCAGCTACTTGTTCCAATAATATGCAGGATGCTCTGCAGCGCATGTGGGATGCTCCGCGGCACATGTGGAATGCTCCGCGGGTGGTTTGACTCGGCAGGACAGCCCTGTGAGGCGTCGGGCACCCCTCGTGAGGTTCCCTGCAGCCCCTGTGAATGTGGTTTCAACACCTGTGCTCTGTTTTGCCGGACGAGGATCTCGCTTTTCGCTGGTGTCGGCGCTCAGGGCAGGCAGCACATGTCAACTTTGTTGACAAACACCACCCGATCCGACAACTGAGTTAACACCTGAAACGCAGTGTCTCACGACTGGAGCTGGTTTCATCCGGTTTTTCAGGGTGTTGGCGTCGCGCCCGTACCCTGGCCATTGGATCGGTCCTTGCAACCGCTACAGCTTGAGAGAAAACGAGTCAATCTAACCCGGCAGTCACTGTGATCCGGATTGGGTTGAGAAAAAACTGAGATTTCGGTATAACAGGCGCCGTGTAACGGCTTCAACGGCCGAACGGCCCACGCGAGGAGGATGCCATGAAATTGCTGCCCAAGGCCCGATTGAGATTGATTGGGTTTGCAGCCACCAGCTTGATTCTGATCTTCACCCTGGCCTGCATCAACCGGCCCATGAAGAACGCCACCCCCGATCCCTTCATCGGATCGATCATCTCGATTCCGCAGTCGGCGGAGCGGGATGTGGACATGTTGTTTGTTGTCGACAACTCCGGGTCCATGGCGGGCGAGCAAGCCACCCTGCGCGCCAACTTCCCGGCGCTCATGACGGCCTTGAAAAACATGGTGGGCGGCCTGCCCAACGTGCACCTCGGGGTTACCACCACCGACCTGGGCACGGGCATGTTCCAGATCACCTACTGCGAAGAAGTGGGCGGCGACGCCGGCGCGCTGGTGAAAGGCAACTGTACCAACCCCGTCGGCGGCAAGAACTACATCATCGACGTGGAGCCTCCGTCCTGCGAAGTCAGCAAGAACACGGACAACACCTGTTCGTCCTACACCTGCACCCAGGCGCACTGCGACGCGGTTGAGCCCGGCACAACATTTGTAGAGGACTCGGTTACCGGCTGCCCGCGCTGCCGGAACTACACGGGTGAGTCCCTCGAGGACGTGTTTGACTGCGTGGCCACCCTGGGCACCATGGGCTGCGGCTTCGAGCAGCCTTTGGAGGCCATGAAAAAGGCCCTGGACAATAACCCGGCCAACGTCGGGTTCATCCGGGACAACGCCTTCCTGGCGATCATCCTGATCACCGACGAGGACGACTGCTCGGGCTCGAACCCGCAGCTGTACGACAACACCCAGACGGACATCAACTCCACCCTGGGCCCGCTGACGTCCTATCGCTGCTTCGAGTTCGGCATCACCTGCGACATCAACTCCCGGACCCACCAGGGCACCCGACAGAACTGCGTGCCCCGCGAGGACGCCGCGGCCCTGCTGCACCCGCTCTCGCGCTACATTCAGTTCCTCCAGGCCTTGAAAGACGAGCAGATGCTGGTGGTGGCGGCCATCGCCGGGCCGGTCACGCCCAGCCCCACGGGCGTGGGTCACAACATGGTCGTGGGCCTCGACGACATGAGCAACCCGGACCTGCAGTACAGCTGCACCACGGCGGTGGACGGCGCGGTGCCCGGCATCCGCATCTACAATCTCATCGCGGAATTCAACGCGCAAGAGGACCTGGCCGAGTGGGCCTACTCCTCCATCTGCTCGGCTGACTACACCCCGGCCCTGGCGGGCATCGGAAACAAGATCAAGGACATCCTCGAGTTCCAGTGCCTGCCCGCACCCCTGAAGGGCTGCGCCGACGTGGGCGTGGAGTTCGGCACCCCCCGGGCGGCCCGGACCTGTAGCATCAACTCCCAGTGCCTGGCCGAGTGTGAGGTCACCGACGTATTCTACCGTGGGATTCCGGACCAAGAGGCCAAGTACACCGTGCCGCCCTGCCTCGAGGTGGCGCCGGACGGCTCGATCATGGAGGGCAACATCGACCGGGCCGCGTCCTACGGCGGCGACGGCCACCCCGCGGAGCGCGACGGGAACCTTCCCGTGGCCGCGTGCTGGCACATCAACTACCAGCCCATGTGCGAGGTCTCGAACTTCGCGGAGATCATCATCTCCCGCAAGACCGACCCGCCGCCCCGATCGTTCTCCGAGGTGGCTTGCCGGCAGATCTCCCGGGATGAGCAGCTGTGCAACGACAACCAGGATAACGACGAAGACTGCCTGACCGACGGGGACGACCCCTGTTGCCAGAACCCCGTCAACTGCGTGGAGTAGACTGACCCCCACCCGGCCGAGCCGGTTTTCTTCGTACATCCCCCATCTTTCCTTTCAATACCCGCACAAGTACCACCTTCTCACAACCAAGAAACAACTTTGCGCGTGACAAAGGCGCGTACAGTTATAGACCGCAATGTGGGGCGTGGAATACTCCCCGAACGGTCAAATTACGCCATTGGGCAAACGAGAGGAGAAACGATTATGGGTAGAAGATGGTTCGCAACAATTGCAATTGCTGGCGCACTAGTTGCTGGCTTGGTCGGACTGCTTTTCCAGCCAGTCGAGGAAGCTCGGGCATCCGACGCCAAACGATTTCCCGGTACACTTTGCCGAGCAAACACGATCAGCCAACAGGGAGACCTAGTGTACAACATGCCCGCCGGCGCAGTGGCGAACAATTACGACAGTGCCTATCGGCACGTTATTTGCCCGGTCATGTCGGATTTGTCACATGCCACTAGCTGGGGTCAGGATATCTGGCTGCATGACAACAACAACAATCCAAACTATTATATCTACTGCTATCTCTATGAACAAGATCCATTAGGCGGATCCTTTCACCAGAGCAACTGGGTCGCAACCAATAGCACCTCGACCTATACGGGAAAAGTTAAGTTGTCCACTAGTCTTTCCAGCTATTTCACAGATGGTGTCTACTATTGGTACTGTGCGCTCCCTCCGGATGATTCGCCATTAGGAAAATCTGCTGTGATGCAGTACTTCCTAAGTGAAGATTAGTCGTTACTTGAACGGAGCGGACCATGAAGAGCCGAACCGTATGGGTGCCAGTTGCCTCTGTAGCGCTGGGTTTGATTGCAGCAATTGCGCTGCTTCGAGGAAGTTGTATCGGTAAGTCCGAGCAGCGAGCAGATGCGAGAGCTTCTTCTTTAAAGCGTGATATTCGAGAGTTGCAGAGGTCTCAAAAGCGCCTGCAAGCCGACCGCTTGAGAGTCGTTTTGGCGTCACAACAGTCAATGAGCGGAATGTCGGGAAAGAACGATGCGCGTGAAAGCCAAGTGCCCTCGAGTTCACGTGGATCTCGCTTGAGACGCGTCTCTCCTCAAGAGCGGTTGTTGGAGATTGTCGGTAATCTTGAGAGGTACATGTCTGATGAAGCGAAAGACGGGGTGTGGGCACGTACGAGAGAGCAAGAGTTTGAGAAGGCCTTCAAGGAGGAATCCCTTCAGGCTGTCGAACTGGTGCAGGTCACCTGTCGCACGACGATCTGCAGAGTAACAGTTGACTTCGGTAACTTACGGAAGAAGCGAAGTAGCGCCACAGAGATTGGTCGACTGGCTGTTTTCAAAGGAACCGAACTCTTTTTTCACGCAGGTGATCAGACGGCAATGAGAGGAGAATACTATGTGGCCCGAAGAGGACAAACGCTACCGGCGCCACCTCCACTGTGATTCACCCCGTCTGCGCTCGGACACGACAACCACGCACAACCCACGTGTAGCCCCCCTTTTTCCCACCCGTAGCCGACTGTTTCCATCTTTTCAAAAATAAGGAAATCGGCCCGAAGTTGTCACTCCCGGCCGGGCGACGTAGACTTTACGGTGGAGACAAGTGGAGTCTATGCGGTGAACGAGCAGCATATCCTCGTCGTAGATGATGAGCAGGGCGTCAGGGAGACCCTCGGCGTGACCCTGCGACGCAACGGCTATCTGGTGAGCACCGCGGCCACGGCCGAGGAGGCGCTTGAGGCGTTGCGTGCTCCGGGGACGCCGGGGACGTCGGGCACGCTCAGGAGGCCGGGTACCCGGCCCGTGGGCGTGGTGATCTCGGACGTGCGGATGCCGGGCATGGGCGGGGAGGCGTTGCTGGACCGGATCATCACCTCCCACCCGGAGGTGACGGTGATCATCATGTCGGCCTTTGGGAGCCAGGACGAGGCCATCGAGCTGATCAAGAAGGGCGCCTACGACTATATCTCCAAGCCCATCCTGCACCTGAACGAGGTGGTGTTTACGCTGCGCAAAGCCGAGGAGCGGGAGCGCTTGAAGGCTGAGAATCGGCAGCTTCGGCGGGAGCTGGGCACGGTGAAGATGGGCTTTGCCGGGTTCATCGGGCGGTCCCGGCCCATGCTGCAGCTCTTCGAGACCATCCGTAAGATCGCCGAGTACAAGACCACCGTGCTGATCACCGGGGAGTCGGGCACGGGCAAGGAGCTGGTGGCCCGGGCCCTGCACCAGGAGAGCCGGCGGAACCTGGCGGCGTTCATTCCTGTCAACTGTGGAGCCATTCCGGGCGAGCTGCTCGAGAGCGAGCTCTTTGGTCACAAGCGGGGGGCTTTTACCGACGCCTCGCGGGACAAACGCGGCCTCTTCGAGGAGGCCGACAAGGGAACGCTTTTTCTGGACGAGATCGGCGAGCTGCCCGTGGGCTTGCAGGTGAAGCTGCTGCGCGCCCTGCAGGAGGAGACCATCCGGCGGGTGGGGGAGAATCGCGATCGCAAGCTGGACGTACGGGTGGTGGCCGCGACGGTGCGGAACCTGGCGGCGGACGTGGAGACGGGCGCGTTCCGGGAGGACCTGTATTACCGCCTGAACGTGTTCAACATCCACCTGCCGCCCCTGCGTGAGCGGCTCGAGGACGTGCCCGAGCTGGCGAACCATTTCCTCGGACGGGTGAACAAACGATTGGGGCGCTCCATCGAGCGCATCCACCCCGACGTGCTCAAGCGGCTCATGGCCGCGGCCTGGCCGGGGAATGTGCGGGAGCTGGAGAACTGCATCGAGCACGCGGCGGTGCTCTGTGACGGCAACGAGATCACGCTCGAGGATCTGCCCGAGGCGTTCTCGGCAGCGGCGGGGCAACATCCCCTGGCCTTGGCCGTGCCCTTCGCCTCGGCCCTGTCCCCGGCCTTTGCTCCGGCCGTGGCGGATGGAGATCTCTCCATTAAGCGGGCCTCCCGGCGCATGGAAAAGGAGCTGATCCGCAGGGCGCTGATCAAGACCGGAGGCAACCGTACCAACTCGGCCAAGCTCCTGGAGATCAGTCACCGGGCCCTGTTGTATAAAATGAAGGAGTACGGGCTGACCGACTTATGAAACAGGGATTGGATCCACGAATTCGATCGTTGATTCTGATCGAGACCAGATTTTTTGACCCCGTTCTACAAAGGTAGTACGGTGTAGGACAAGGTGGGAAAAAGTGTGCAGGATCGAGAACACTGATTACGGGATCGGCGATAGGAAAGAGACATGTCGGACAACTGCGTAGGCCTCGATATCGGCAGCTCCTCCATTAAGGTCGTCCAGATCAAGGAGACCAAAAAAGGAGTGCAGCTGCTGAACTTCGGGCTCGAGCCGATCCCGTCCCAGTCCATCGTAGACGGCGCCATCATGAATCAGGGTGCCGTGGTGGACGCCATCCGCAACGTCTTTGGACGGCTGCGTATCCGAGAGAAGCGGGTGGCCATCGCCGTGGGCGGCCATTCGGTGATCATCAAAAAAATCTCCGTGCCGCTCATGAGCAAGGGCGAGCTGGAGGAGCAGATCAAGTGGGAAGCGGAGCACCATGTGCCCTTTGATCCCCATGAGGTGCAGATCGACTACCAGGTGATCGCCGAGGAAAACGCCCAGGGTCAGATGGATCTGTTGTTGGTGGCCGCCAAAAATGAGCTGCTCAACGACTATGCCGCCGTGGTGCGGGACGCTCAGCTCAAACCCGTGGTCGTGGATCTGGCGGCCTTTGCCGTGCAGAACGCCTTTGAGCGGAACTACGGCCTCTCCCCTGACGAGTCCGTGGCCCTGATCAATGTTGGCGCCTCCATCTCAACCATTAACATCGTGGTAAACGGCGTGACGACATTCACCCGTGAGGTGACCATCGGGGGCAACGCCTACACCGAGGAAATCCAGAAGCAGATGTCGGTGGGTTATGAAGAGGCTGAGGCCTACAAGGTGGGTGCGCTCTCCCCCACGAGCGGCGAGGTGGTGCCGGGAGATGTGGAACGGGTGCTCGCCCAGGTTTCGGATCTGGTGGCCGGAGAGTTCCAACGGTCCCTGGACTTTTTCCTGGCGACCACCTCCGGGTCGGACATCTCCAAGATCTATCTCAGTGGTGGCAGCGCCCAGGTGAGCTCGCTCCAGCGAGCCGTGGAGGCCAAATCACGCATGGAGGTGGTGGTCGTGGATCCTTTCTTCAACGTCAACATCGACGAAACCCGTTTCGATATGCCCTACCTCCGAGCCCACGCGCCCCTGGCGGCGGTGGCTTTTGGCCTCGCCCTCCGGCGGCCGGGAGATGACCTATGATGACAGGGGGCTGCTCATGATTCGCATTAACCTGCTTCCCTACAAGGAGGCCACGCTGGTCCAGTGGGGCCAACGGCAGGTTCTGCTGTACGTGGTGGCGGTGCTCGTGTCCGGGATCATCTGCGTGGTCTGGGCCCAGCGGTTGCCCGATCCCCAGAAGAGGAAAAAAGAGCTCGTGGCCCAGCGGGCCAACTTCGAAACGCGGACCCGCGAAGTCAAGATGGGCGAGACCTGTCGGCAGGCCAAGATCACAAAGAGCATCCGTGCGGAGAAGCAGAAGTACAAAGTCATCGACCGGCTGATCTTTTCGAGGCGGTCGCCCAAGCTCGTGCTGCGGGAGATGTCGCGCATCCTGAGCGAGGCCTGGGGTCCCACCCTCAAGGCCGGGCTCGCGGGCAAGGACAAGCGGACCCTGTTCAACGCCAACTGGGATCCCACGTCGGTGTGGATCACCCGGTTTGTGGAGAAGGGCAACCAGCTCAAGCTCGAGGGCGGCGCCAAGGCCATGGACGACATCGCCGAGTTCTGGCGGCGTCTTCAGGTGTCGGCCTACTTCGAAAAGGTCGACCTGGAGAAGTTCAAGAAGGTGAAGTTAACCACAGACGCCAAAGAGGCGTACCTGGAGTTTTCTATCGTCGCCGGGGTCATCTACTGAGACGGGTATACCGATGGATAAGTTCTTCGAAAAGATCGCCCGACTGCACACCGGTTTGAAGCTGGGCGCCGGAGTGGGCACCGTGGGCATCATCTTCGCCGTCTTTTGGTTCGGCGTGGCGGGAGGCTCGGGCGCCAAGTCCGACGAGACCCAGGAGAGGGCAAACCTCAAGCGCGCGCAGGAGGAGTTTGCCCTGGCCGAACGGAACAAGGCCGAAGAGTTGCGCCAGTGTGAGCAGCTCAAAAAAGACCTGAAAAAGGCCAAGCGCAAGATGCGAAAGTTCCGCGGCATGCTCCCGGACGACCCGGCCATCTCCATGCTCATCAAGGACATCAAGGCCCGGCTCTCGGGATTGGCCCTGGTGGAGTACAACCGCCGGGAGGAGATCCGGAGCAAGATCTACGCGACGATCCCCCTGGACATCACGGTGAAGGGGCCCTTCCACTCGGCGATCAAGTTCTTCCACGAGGTCTCCACGATGCCCCGCATCGTCAACGTCACCGACCTGGTGTTGGAAAAAGTAGAGAAGGTCAACAACCAGCCGCACATGGATATATCTTTCCGGGTGTCCACATTCCGCTACCTCAAAAAGAAGGGTCGCCGGGGCAAAAAGGGCAAGAAGAAATCCGGTCAGACGGGAGGCGGGAAATGATGCGTCTCACGGCCGCGCAACGACTGCTCATGCCGATGGCCTGTTTGGGGCTGCTGCTCCCGACGGGCTGTGGCAAAAAGCCCAACCCCAAGAGCAAACGGCCGTCGGCCGGCAGCGGGGGGGGGGGCTCGTCCAACCTCAAAAAGGTGGGCACACCCTCCCCGGAGCTGCAAAACCCCGTTGCCACGAAAACGGTGAAGAAGAAAAAAAAGCGCCGGTCCTCCGGCGGGGGCATTGACAACCTGCCCAAACCCGATGAGTTCGCTGAGCGGGACTTCGTCGAGAATGAGCAGGAGAGTCGGGATCCGTTCCGGAACTATCTGATCAAGGCGCCCATCAAGGAGACCGGTCCGCTGCCCGTGGGCGACACGGTCTACCTGAAGGACTATCCCGTGGCGGAGCTCAAGCTCACCGGCATTGTGGGCAGTCGCCTGCGCTTCGCCATGATCCGGGACCCTCGCTCCGGGCGCACCACCATTCTTAAAAAGCGGGACATCATCGCCAAGGAGCGGGCCCGGATCTACGAGATCAACCGCGACCACCTGGTGTTGCTGATTCCGCGCATCAAGCCCGGTAAGAAACAGATCGTCGAACGTAGCACCATGTACGTGGATGAACGCAGGAAGATCGTCGACATCGGGAGCGATACCTTGCGGCCCGACGAGTCCGGAATCCGGTACTCCACTCGAAGGGGCCGTCGGCCTCCAAAGTCCAAGGAGCCATAGTCATGACCATCTCTGGGAATTCCCGAGCTCTTGTTGCCGGCCTGTGTGGGCTGGTGCTTGCCGTCGGTCTGGTCGGCGGCGCCCCTCGCGCCGCGGCAAGATCCTTCAACCAGGTGGGAAAGATCGCCTACCGGGAGGCGGGAGAGACCACCACGGTGGTGATCCACGGCAGTCAGACGCCGACCTTCACGGTGTACAAGCTCGAGCGCCCCCGGCGGCTCATCGTGGACCTGGCCAACACCAAGGTGAAAGGCTACGAAGATCCCGTTGAGGCGGAGACCTGGGCCGTGGGGCTCATCACGGTGAGCCGATTCGTCGACAGTCGCTCGGTCATCGCCAGAGTGGTCATCGGGTTCCGGCGGAATGCCAGCTACAATGTGCGCGCCTCAGGCAACAAAGTGATCGTGCGCATCCAGCCCGCCGAACGGCGTCCGGCGCTGGCCACCTCCTCCAAGGCCGACCTGGTCCAGGCGCGCCGGCTGCGCGCTGAAGCCCAACGGCTCGCCTCCCAGGCGATCGAGCGCAAGCAAGCCGCGGCGACCATGGCCCGGCGGGCGGCAAAGGCCCTGGCGCGGGCCCAGGTGGCGGCTGGGGACACCCGACGCAAGGCCCTGGCTGAGGCCAAGCGTTGGACGGCGGAGGCCGATCGGCGTCGGCAGGCTGCAGGGATCCTTGAGATCCGGGCGGCCACCCGGATGGCTTCGGCCCAAAAGATGGCATTCGCGGTGCGCCAGCAGGCCAACCGTTATGCCAGCAGACTCAAGAATCAGGCCCATATCCTGCGCACCAAAGCCCAACTCCAGAAAAAAAGCGCCGAGGCCATGGCCCGCAAGGCCGCGGTGGCCCTCATCAAGGCCCGCCGGGCTGCCAAGCAGACCCGCGCGGCGGCCCTGATCCGAGCCCGCCGCCTCCAGGCCGAGGCAGAGTCCTTGAAGACTCAGGCGACCCGGACCGTGGCCAGCGCCGTGGCCAAGGAGCAGGCTTTGCAGCGGCTGCTGCGCTCAGCCCGGACCCAGTTGGCCTCAGCCAGGGCAGAGGCCGCCCAGACCCGCATGCAGGCCCAGAAGAAAGCCCAGGCGGTTGAGGCCTCGGCCCGGGAGCGTGCCCGCCAGAGCCTGGCTGCCGCTCACAAAAAGCTGACCGCGGCCGAGCGGACGGCCGAGTCCCTCAAACATGAGGCGGTGCAGGCCCGCGCGGCCGCCGAGCTGGCCAACCGGCAGGAGACTGACAGCCTCACCCGGGCCCAGGCCGCTCGGTCCCGCTCAAAAGCGCTTTTGGCTGCTGCCCGGGCATTCGAACGCACGGCAAAGCAGAGCGCCGCGGCGGTGACCCGGGAGGCTCGGGAGCGGGCCGCGCAGGCCCGGCTCGCGGCCAAGAAGGCGCGCCGTGAAGCCCTCGCGGCCCGACGGCTCTCGGGACAGCACCTCCTTCGGGCGCAAATCATCCGTCGCCAGGCCGCGCTGGCCAAGCGCCAGGTGCGGCGCGCCAACCGGGCCGCTTTGTTGGCCCGGAGGAGGCAGCAGACCGCCCAGGCCGTGGTGCGAAAGCTCGCGTTAAAGGCCGCCCGGTACGTCAAGGTGCTGGGGCGGACCCGGTTGGAGATTTCGGCCCTGCGCAAACGTAAGGCCGACATGCGTGGCCAGCTTGCCGAGCTTCGGCAGGCAGCGGTGGAGGCCCGCATGTCGCTGGACAAGGCCCGCCGTCTGGCCATCGCCGCCCGGCACGAGGCGGCCCTGTACCGTCGGATCTCCTCCCGGCACCGCCGGGTACAGTCCAACCTTGGCCAGGCCAAGCGGAAGCTCAATCTGGCCCGTCTCTCCCTCCGCAGGGCCACGGACTCCCGCAAACGGGAGGAGGCCCGTCGCGCCGTGGCCGCCGCGGCTCGCAAACAGGTCGAGCTGCAGCTCCGCCAGTTGTCCCTGGCCCGGGAACGGGTGCAGGCCAGCAAGCGGCTCCTGGAGCGGCGCGTGAAACAGCTCGCCGCGCGGCACCGGGCGGCCCGACAGGCCCAGAGGGTGGAGCAACAGCGGCGGCGTCAGCTGCGGCAAGCCGTCCACCAGGCTGCCAAGCAGCGCACCCGGGCCGTCATCCTGGCCCGGCGCGAGCAACGGCGCATGAACGCCTTGAAACGGGCGAGCAAGCGGCTCGAGACCATGAGCAAGAAGCTGCGATCCGCGGTGACCGCGCAGCTTGCCCGCAAGCGGGCCATCGACGCGGCGGCGGCCAAAATCCGTCGGCTGCGGGAGGCTCAGGGCGCCGAGGCCGAACGCCAGCGTGCGAGCTTGCAGCAGGAGATACTCCGACTGCGCGGACTGGAGCGTCGGCACGGCCTCAAGCTCGCGACCATGCGCCGGAGCCTCGGCGCGGCGCGTTCGCAGACCTCCAAGCGGTCAACGGCTTTGCGGCAGGTCAGCGAGCTTGCCACGCAGGCCCGGAGTGACCGGGATCGCAGCGCGGCGCTGGCCGAGCAGGCCCAGGGACAGCTCGTCGTGGCGCGGGCCGCCCTCCGTGAAGAGCGGGCCATGGTGGCCCGGATGCGCGCCGAGCGGCGGACATTGTCGGGGGCCCTGGCCAAGGCAAAATCCTCGGTGGCCGGCGCGCGGTCTGCCGTAAAACAGCTCAAGAGCTCCCGGGTGGCCAAGGAGCGAGCCCTGGCCCAGGTGCAGGGGCGCCTCCTTAAAGAGCAGAAGATGTTGGCGCAGGTGCGGCAGCAGATGGAGCGCGAGTCCCTGCGGGCCGAGGCCAGTCGTTTGGCCGCCGCCAAGCGGTTGGCTCAGCTCGAGGCCCGAATCCGCCGGGCAGACCGCCGGGCCCAGACCCGGGCCGTGCTTCGGCTCAGCAAGGTGTCCACCCAAGCCGAGCGCAAGCTCCAGGCACGCTTGGCGCGGTTGCAACGCCAGGCCCGGCAGCTTGCCGCCCAGCTCGCAATCAAGCGTAAGCAGCAGCAGCAGCTGGACGTGCGTTTCCGCGCCGAGGCGCGTCGCGCGGCCCGGCAGCTCACGCTCCAGCGTCGACGGGCGCGTCGTGAGGCCCGGGCTCTCCGTGCCGCGGCCCGTCGTGCGGCCCAGAAGCTCACGGCTGACGCACGACGCTCGGCCGCGGAGTATCGGACCGCGGCCCTCCGGAAGGCGGCTCGTCAACGGCCGCCCCGTTTGCAGACGAAGCCGCTTCTTAGCCGTGCCCAGCGTCGGCAGGCCCAGCAGTTGCGGCGCCAGCGCGCGGCGCTTCAGCGCCAGGTCAAGAGTCTGGAGTCTCGGCTGGCCGCCCAGCGCCAGGCCCTCAGGCGTCAGGCGGCCCGGTCCCGGGCGGAGGCAAGCCGAACGGCCCAGCGGCGGACGCGAGGCAAGGTGCGCGTGCGGTCGCGGGTGTCGCGTGTACACTTCGTGGACGGCGTCTGGGCGCATCGCGTGGTGGTGGATCTCAAGGGACCCATCCGTTACTTTCTCGCGGCCACCCGGGGCCGCTCCATGACCGTGAGCCTTCGGGGCACGGCCATCGGGCGGAAGCTGGAGCGCAGCCTGGACGTCTCGGAATTCGGCGGACCCGTGAGGTTGGTTTCGGCCCTGCGGTCGCCCACCCAGAGCGGCACCGTGGACGTGGTGGTGGACCTGCGACGGGCGGCCAAGTTCCGGCTGTCCAAGGGGCGCGGCAAGCTCTACATCGACGTGTGGAAGAGCAAGGACGAGGTAGCCCAATACAAGGCCCGTCAGGGTCAACCGATGGCCGCCGAGGCCCGGGTGAAAAAGCCTGTAGACGTCTCTTCCACCCGCGTGGCCGGCTATGGCGCGCCGGCGGATGGTGCGCCCTCGGGCGTCAGCCGGCGTCGCTTCCGTCAGTATCGGACCTATCGCTATGGCCTCTCGGGGAGCTACAGCGGTCCGCGGGTGGACATGGATTTCAACAATGCCGACGTGCACAACGTGCTGCGTCTCATCGGCAAGGTGTGGCGCAAGAACATCGTCATTGCCGGCGGCGTGGACGGCAAGGTCACCATCCGGCTCAGTCGAGTCCGCGTGGACCGGGCCCTCGAGGTGATCCTCAAGACCCTCAAGCTTGCCATGGTGTGGCACTCCTGGAACCTGATCCGCATCTCCCCCGAGGCGGACGTGCAAAAGGAGCTGGACAACCTGCGCCAGGCCCGCGAGAAGCGGCGCCTGGTGGCCCCGGTCTACACCCGGGTCATCGCGCTCAACTTTGCCAACGCAAAAAAGATGGCCGACCGCATCAAGGCCAACATGATCTCCAAGCGGGGCGCGGTCTCATTTGACGAGCGTACCAATACGGTCATCGTGCGGGACGTCAGTGCCAATATCCAGGCCATCCTCAAGCTCGTGACAACCCTGGATACGGCAACGCCCCAGGTCATGGTGGAAGCGCGCATCGTGGAGGCTCGCTCCACGTTCCTGCGGGAGATCGGCATCCAGTGGGGAGGCAACGTGCTCTCCAGCCAGGGCACGGGCAACCCCACGGGCATCCTGTTCCCGTCCACGGTGGGCGTGGCCGGTGGCAACCAGGACGACGTGACGCCCACCAGCGGGCTTCAGGGCTCGGCCATCACCAACCCCAACTACCTCGTGAATCTTCCCGCCACGGTGGGGACCGGGGCCGGTGGGGCCCTCGGCCTGAACCTGGGTAGCGTCACCGGCGCCTTTAACATCAACCTCCGCCTCTCGGCCATGGAGGACACCGGTCAGGTGCGCATCATCTCCTCGCCCAAGATCACCGTGCTGGACAACGTGGAGGCCAAGATTGAGCAGGGCGTCGCCATCCCCATCAGTGTGGTTTCGGCCCAGGGCGTCAACACCAAATTCGAGAACGCCGTGCTCTCGCTCAAGGTCAAGCCCCATGTGACCAACGACGGCAACGTGATCATGAAGATCGAGGTGGAAAAGAGTGAGCCGGACTTTGTCAACACCGGCGCCCGGGGCGACCCCACGATCCTGAAGAAGTTCGCCAAGACCGAGATGATGATCAAAGACGGCGACACCGCGGTCATCGGCGGCATCTACACCCGCAGCACCGCCCGGAGCTGGTCCAAGGTGCCGTGGTTCGCCGAGATCCCCATCATCGGCTGGCTCTTCAAAAAGAAGAAAGAGTCCGACGAACGAAGCGAAGTGCTGATTTTCATCACTCCCCGTATCATCAAGGGGCGATCTTCAGGTAAACTGAAGCGATAGGAGGTCCGTCCCATGAGGAACTTACGTAGAGTAGGGATTTGGTGCTTTGTGGCGGCGGTGGTACCCGGCCTGATGGGCTGCGTGGAGGATCGCTCCTCCCTGACCATCATGCGCAACGCGGTGCCCAACGGCGATTGTACTGTGGATAAGAGTTCAGCCGACTTCCGGTCCATGGGTTGGCTGGACCTGTCGGAGACGGCGTTCTCGGATACCTTCGCCCAGTCGCCGCAGTACATCATGTACCCAGTGGTTCAGAACAACCTCATCTCCACGGCGTCCCAGGGCACCGGGGCGGAGCTGAACATTGTGGAGGTCAAAGAGGCGCGCATCGACCTGGACCTCGGGGACATCGGCGGGTCCTACGAGGATCTGAAGTTCAAGTTCCCGGTGTTCATCACCCTCTCTCCCGGAGAGTCTGCTGCCTTGCCCGTGGTGGTGATTCCACCCCAGATCGCCACGCTGCTCGCCAGCGCGGTGCAGGGCAACCCGGACTACCAACCCATCGTGCGGGTCAAGCTCAAGTTCGTCTATCAGCTTGGCATCCGCGATAAGGAGTCCCACCAGATCGAATTCCCGGTGGTGCTGTGTGATGGGTGCCTGATCAGTGCCTCTGGCTATTGTGACAGCGGGCTTTTCTCGACCCTGGCCCACGCGGGGAACGCCTGCAACTACGTGCAGGACGCCCAGGTGGATTGCTGCCTCGACAACGGGGGTGGGGTGGTGTGCCCTGCGGTGGACACCAGCACACTGTAGTAGCATCGCCAGGCCGTCTAGCAGACACAAAACAGGAGGAACCTCCCTTATTTTTTCAGGTCACCGGGTTGGATCGCAAACGGCGGAACCAGCCACAATTATTTGACTTCCCCGCTGTTTTCGGGGTATCAACGGGACGAGTAAGGAGAGCCGATGTTCCAGGAACACCTCCAGAAGATTGTCGAAAATGTGGACGGGGGCCAGGCTGCGCTGCTGATGGGGTTTGACGGCATCACCGTGGACAGCTACGCGCCTGATGAGGTGACCGATCCGGACATCCAGACCGTTGGAATGGAGTTCTCCTTCATTTTTGGGCAGATACGCAAAGCAGCGGAAATCCTGGAAATCGGCGGCATCCGGGAGGTCACCATCAAGTCCTCGGCGCTCATCATCGTCATTCGACAGCTCACCGAAGAATATTTTGCCGCGGTGACCCTTGCTCCGAACGGCAATTTCGGCAAGGCTCGGTTCCTCCTCCGGATCACAGCCCCCAAAATTCTGCAGGATTTATAGGTAGATGCCCATGTTGTGGGCCCAGCTGGCGGTGCAACAACCCTTGACTGGGCATAGGTGCTGCCGTATAGTCATCGTTCGCATTGAGGACCAGGGACCGGACCCGTATTACGGGTTTTGGCCCGGGTCCGTTGAGCGTCGGGATCCCTCAAAGGCGGGCCGTATTGGCGATCAACAAAAATAAAGTTATCGCCGCTGCCCAGAAATATGTCCAAAAAGGGCAGCTCGACAGGGCGATCAAAGAGTATCGCAAGATCGTCGAAGCCGAGCCAGGGGACGTCCGGACCTGGCTCAAGATCGGTGACCTTCAGGCAAAAAAGGGCTCTGCCCCTGACGCCACAGACACCTACCTGCGGGTGGCCAACCACTATTCTGAGCAGGGCTTTTATCTCAAGGCCGTGGCGGTATACAAGCAGGTGCTGCTGTTGCAGCCCCGCTTTGTGGAGGTGCATCTCAAGCTGGCCGCGCTGTACAAGCAGCTCGGCCTCCTGACCGACGCCCGGCGCCAGCTGGAGGTGGCCCACCAGGTGCTCTTCGAGGAGGGTCGGCTCGAGGATTCCATGCAGGTCCTGCGGGCCATGACGGAGATTGATCCGGAGAACGTGGCCGTTCGCATCCGCCTGGCCGAGACCCTCTCCAAGGAGAAGCGGGTGGACGAGGCCGTGGAAGAGTTCACCCGGGCGGCGGACATCCTGCGGTCTTCGGGGCGCATGGATGACTTCATGCGCGTGGCGGAGCGGCTCATCTGGCACAAGCCGGAGATGGTGGCGTTGACCAAGGAGGTGGCCACCCTCTACCTCCGACGGCAGGATCCCCGCCGCGCCCTGCAAAAACTCCAGGTCTGTTACAAGGCCGATGAAAAAGACACCGAGACCCTCAATCTGCTGGTCAACGCCTTCCTCGATCTGGATCAGAAGGCCAAGGCGGTCACCATCCTCAAGGTGCTGGCCAATGTGCACGAGGAGAAAAAGGAGATCGAGCATCGCGACGATGTGTACCGGCGCATCCTGAGCCTGGCGCCCGGGGATGAGGACGCGCTTGGCGCGCTGGGTCGGGTGGTCACTCATGCGCCCGCGCCGGCGGCGCAGCCCCAGGACGATGCTCAGCAAGCGGACCATGACGATGTCGATGAGCTCGATGAGCTCGATGAGCTCGACGAGCTCGAGGAGCTCGACGAGTTCGATGAGCTCGATGAGCCTGACTCGGAAGCGAACCAGATCGCGACGCTCTATGGCGAAGCAGAGGTGTACGAGAAATTCGGGCTGCTCAAGGAGGCCGTCGAACAGCTGGAGCTGGCCAAGAAACACGATCCCGACAACCTCGAAACCCATCTGCGGCTCAAGGAGCTCTACGTCAAGGTTGGCAACACGGATGGCGCGGTGACGTCCATCCTGATTGCGGCCGGGCATAAGCTCGAGTCCAACCCCGCCGAAGCACAGGGTTTGCTGGCTGAGGCGCTGGAGATCGATCCGGGCAACAAGCGGGTCCAGGAGATGATGGGCGGCTCGGTGCCGTCCATCGACGAACTCGTCAAAACCCCCGGACGGAGTTGGGACACGGCTGAGTCCGACGCGCGGATCCTCGACGATATCGCGGCCGAGGCGTACACCGAGGAGCCCGAGTACGCAACGGCGGAGATCGACATCGAGGCCCTGGAACAGGAGCTGGAGGGTCGGAGCAGCGCCTCGGGATTCCATCCGGTGATGACCCAGCCCGAATCGCCGGCAAACCTCTCATCAGGCGGCAGCCTTGAGGCGCTGTCTCGGCTCGAAGACAGCGGTGAGTTGGACCTGTCCGCCGTGGGGCTCGAGTACCTCGAGC